>Ga0209445_1000009_pt1 | contig 103601 bp, 81 predicted proteins | sample MarorgKNORR_S2LV_4_FD_188223 | JGI IMG/M metagenome (GOLD analysis project Ga0209445, IMG submission 188223) | Marine microbial communities from the Southern Atlantic Ocean, analyzing organic carbon cycling - NADW_A/KNORR_S2/LV (SPAdes) (version 2) | ecosystem: Environmental > Aquatic > Marine... | reverse complement strand
TGGAAATGCCAGGCTCTCTCACCAGTGCTCGCATTAAGTGCAATCAAGCTGGTACTAAAAAGGTTGTCACCCGGGCGAAAACCACCGTAGTAATCGATTGTAGCGCCATTTGTGGGGATATAAACCAGGTCAGCCTCGATATCGGCGGAGATGGGCGCCCAAGATGAAACATCACCAGTCCATTCCCAGGCATCGTTTTCCCAGGTTTCATGGCCATATTCGCCGGGACGCGGGATTACATTGAACTTCCATTTAAATTCACCAGTTCGCTTATCGTAGGCTAGAATGTCACCTGGAACGTTTTCAATGCGCGATTGGTTATACCCTTGCTCAGCGGAGTTGCCTATGATCACCGTATCATTTACTACAATTGGAGGAGAAGAGGCAGTGATATAACCGGTCTCCAACGGAATTCCCTGATAAGGGTCATAGGGATGGCCGAGGTCGGCCAACAGATCCACAACACCTGTTTTAGGGAAACCATCAATGGGGACTGGTTGTCCGAATCCTTCCAGTGGCGCACCAGTTTCGGCATCAAGAGCGGTCAGGAAGAATCCCGGTGTAACCATGTATACCACACCACGACCATTTACTTCTGAATAACCGATGCCCTTACCGTAATCCGCACGCATTGAATATTCCCAACGCCCCGTGTTTGGTAATCGGTAAGACCAGAGGGTTTCTCCGGTTTTGGGGTCAATAGCGACCACGTGTCTACGAGATCCGGCGACTGTATAGAGAATTCCGTTGATATAACTGGGAGTCGAGCGGCCGCTAACGGCACCTAAGCTCGCACCATCCCACTCCCAGGCAACTTCTAGCTCCTCGAAGTTATTAAACGTAATTTCGTCAGCAGTGGAATAGCGAGTATGGGCGAAATCATTCCCAAGCGTTAACCATTCAACGGAGTTCTGGGCTAGCAATCCACCGGATGCTCCCAATGTTAACACCGTCAACGCCACGATTTTGAAGCGTTTCAGAATGTCTATTTTTCTTGTCATTTTTTGCCTCACGATTGACTTGATTATCAAAAAATCTTGATTAATCTTTTGCATATTTGAATGTACTGGTTGCCTGTGATCCTAAAGGAATTAGAGCCATTAAAAATATTTTAAAATCAAATGGTTATAAATCCAACAATTGATATAGGCTTGTTTTTACTACATTCCAGAGCCTACCCGATGCTCCTATCGATGTCTATGTCGAATCAGTAACACTTATTGTCAAAATAAGGGTAGTTTCGAGCTTCTGCGTTCGTAATAAAATGGGCTTATTTTTATAATCCTGGCATCTTAAAACCAACACTTTCCAGTTGGTCCTGGAGGCTGGCCTGTTGATCGGTCGTGAGAGGTAACAGGGGAGGGCGAACTCTTAGCCATTTCGAATCTCCACTATAAATGGAGGTGGCAGTTTTTAAGGCAGGAATCATAGGAAGACTCTGGAAGATTTGCCTGATTTCATTGAGCCTTGCCTGCCTCTGGCCGGCGTCTTCGGACTGCCAGTTGTCATACAGGTCTTTGATAGGAGAAGGATTGACATTAGCAGTGGCGGAAATACAGCCAGCGCCGCCAAATTGCATGTTCTGCAAAAGAAAGCTCTCGGAACCACAAAAAACACGAAAGTCATCTATGGCCAGTTCGTTGAGCGCTGCGGTATTACTCCATTCGCCGGAGCTGTCTTTAATGCCGACGATAGTGTCCGGATATGCGGTAACCAGTCGCTCGATGAGCCCCAACGAAATTGGGATCTGGGAGACTGGTGGAATGTTATAAAGATAGATACGCAAACTCTCTTCCGCTACTCGCTGGATCACTTCTGAGTAAAATGCGAACAACCCATCGTCGGGCACATCTTTATAGTAGAAAGGTGGCAGCATGAGTGTGCCTCCACAGCCAAGAGCAACAGCGTGAGCAGTCAGCCGTACTGTGTCACTGAGGGCACAACCACCTGTACCCGGCATCATCAGCGCTGGATCAATTCCATGATTTACCAGCCCATCAAGCAACACAAGTTTTTCCTCGGTAGACAACGAATTCGCTTCGCTGTTAGTGCCGAATACGGCAAGACTGACTCCCTGGCTAATTAGCCATTGGCAATGAGCGATCAACCTGTCTTCATCTGGTAAGAGATCCTCTGTGAAGGGCGTTATAACAGGCGCGAGAACCCCGTTAAATTTATTCAAAATTGCTTCTCCTTTACGGCTGGATAAAACATATATCTGCAATTTGCTGCTTTTGCATTGGCCTATGGGGGGAACTCGAAGTAATGCGTTTATTCAGAGCCATTCTCAGGATCGGTTGTCGACATGCTTGACAGAAAGCTGAGTATAAGCATGGGCCAGATGCCGACGTGTATCATTAAATCAGCGGTGTTAAAAATGTAGCTCCAATACGGGATGTGTTGAATGTCAATGAAGTCGATAACGCTTCCATATACCAAGCGATCGAGAATGTTACTGCCGCCACCGCCAACGATGAACCCGAAGCAAATGTATTCATAGTGGCTTACATCTTTTCCGAACCAGAGATATACAACCACTGCTATCAACAAACTAAAGCCAATGAGTCCGAAAATCCAGCCCATGCCTTGCAGTAGGCCGAATACCCCGCCATAGTTACGAATATGGGTGAAGTGAATCAGCGTGTTTAGCTCTATGGTAGTATTTAGAGGGATCGCATTGTTAACCCAGATGCCGATGAGTTGCGATATTACCAATACCGTTATTACGATGGTTCCAAACAGTGCCATGTTTCTAGTTTTAACAATCAAGCCGCTTCTCTCATGTAGACTAGGGATCGCCGGCGCGTAGAATAGCATAACCCCATTAATAGCCGGAGGGCTTCAGATAGGTGATATCAGAACAACAAAAGCAAGAACGTGATGTAGATGCAAAAAAACACGTTCATGAACAAAGTTATCCGCGGCGTTTGCTGGTTGCCAACTCCTACCTCATACTGAAAAAGGGCCATCGCTACTTGCCTCCTATCGTGCGAGCTATACTGGGGTTGGTACTCGTCGTTCTTGGCTTCCTGGGTTTTTTGCCGATACTCGGTTTTTGGATGATTCCCCTTGGGCTGGCGCTGATTGCAACCGATATCCCTCCCTTCGGGCGTTGGTTAAAACAAAGGTTACGTCGTAAGCGACACAACAAAAAACGAACTTAACGCGACGCTATTCCGCTTAGGATCTAACCAAACTGAAGGGTTGATCGGCGTATTGGATAATCCGGCACCTTCCCCCAGCCTCGAATTCGATTATGTTATGGGCACAATTGTGCATGACAGGTGGTGTCCAGAGCTGCTCCATGGGAAGGTTTTCCATATGACATAAAACGGTTTTAATTAGCGCTCCATGGCTTACGACCGCTATCTGCTTTTGATGAAAATCGGCGGCAATCCCTTCTATGGTTTCAATGGCCCGTTGTTGCAACTCATAAAAGGTTTCGGCACCTGCTAGATTGAAAAGGTGTGGCTCGTGCCAGAAGTGTCGAAATGAATCTGCGTCTTTCAATTCGACATCTTCGTACAAGTGTCCTTCCCAGGGACCCATATTTATCTCTCGGAGCGAATCCATGAATTTAATCTCACCTTTGTGATGAGGAAAAATATGTTGTGCCGTTTGTCTAGTCCTAACACTGCTGCTGCAAAAAATCTGATCAAATTTCAGGTCTCGTAAGCGCTGGCCCAGCTCTCTGGCCTGTTGTATACCAGCCTCCGTAAGCTGTGACTCTTTCTGGCCTTGAACTCGTCGCTCTTCGTTCCAGTTGGTTTGTCCGTGACGTATCAGATGTAAATTCATATATGATGTTTTTCAGCTCACCCTGGTTCGGCTAACGGCGTCGAGCCATCCGGCATACTGTGACTCTCGCCATTTATCGTCTTTTGTAGGAGAGAAAGCTTGATCGAGTTTCCATTCAACACCTATTTTATCAAGGTCTTCGAACAACCCGATTTGCAATCCAGCGACGTAGGCTGCACCTAGTGCAGTAGTTTCTGTTATCAGCGGTCTATGCACTTCACAGTTAAGAAGGTCTGCGAGTTTCTGCAACATATAGTTGTTATTCGCCATGCCACCGTCCACTCGTAATGTCTGCAGGGCAGCTCCGTCCGAGATAATAGCGTTTACCAAATCTTTCGTTTGATAGCACACTGACATAAGCGCGGCCGTGATTAATTCTTTCGCCTGTGTGTCTCGTGTCATGCCAAAGAGCGCTGCTCGGGCATGAGGGTCCCAATAAGGGGCTCCCAATCCGGTGAATGCCGGCACCAGATAAACACTAAGGTCGTCACTGCTGGCTTCCGCGATTGCCTCGGAATCAGCTGCATGCTCGATTAATTTCAATCCATCCCTGATCCATTGCATGGTTGCTCCTGCCATAAAAATACTACCTTCGATGGCATAGCTTACTTTGCCTGAGAGCCGATAAGCGACTGTGCTGAGCAAGCGATTACTAGAGCGCAGTATTTCATTGCCGGTGTTCATAAGTAGGAAGCAACCAGTCCCATAAGTGCTCTTTGCCATACCAGCATTAAAACATCCTTGTCCGAGCGCCGCTGCCTGTTGATCGCCAATGATACCTGTTATGGGGATGGGGCAACCAAAAAGAGCCACATCGCTAACACCGAAATTCGCAGCACAATCTTTGACTTCGGGTAGGATGGCAGCAGGAATATTGAAAAGCTTAAGTAATTCCGGATCCCATCTTTGCTGTCTAATGTTAAACAACATGGTTCTTGATGCATTGGTAGCATCTGTGTAATGGCTCTTGCCTCCGGTCAATCGCCAAAGTAAATAGCAGTCGATCGTACCAAATGCTAGTGATCCCTGCTCGGCGAGCTTTCGCGCGTTGGGAACATTATCGAGTAACCAGCGGAGCTTGCTTGCTGAAAAATATGGATCGATTAATAAGCCGGTCTTTTTCTGGATTGTTTCTAAGTTCCCCTGACTGTTAAGTTCTTCACAGTAGTCACTGGTTCTTCGATCTTGCCATACAATTGCACGATAGATGGGTTTACCCGTCTGACGATCCCATACCACAGTGGTTTCGCGTTGATTGGTAATGCCGATACAGGCTATATCCTTGAAGCTTATATTGGTTTGCTTGATCGCGGTATAGCAGCTCTTAAGGGTGGTTTCCCATATTTCAATAGCATCATGTTCAACCCAGCCATCCGCAGGGAAGTGTTGGGTAAGTTCATGCTGCCCGAAGCTAACTGCAATGCCTGATTTATCGAATATCAGTGCTCGGGTGCTGGTGGTTCCCTGATCAATTGCGAGAATATATTTGTCCATAGGAAGTCTCGACTGAAGAGTGTGTTACGAAGTAACTATTTGCTTCCAATCCTGTATTCAACTTCTCTGACTCCGTAAATCTACAGATAAGCGATTCTGCGACAATGGTACACTAAGTTTATGCTTGATTGAGGAGCGTCGCGTTATTTCCTGCATAACTATATACATGCAGTCTGCCTTGATAATGACTTAGCTCAAAGATTTGGAAATTACGCGTACCTAGCGATTGTCTTTCACTACACTCCTCGAAGGTATTGGGATAGGCTTGCCTCCTAATCTCAAATCTGCCTGAAACAGGAGACTGATATCATGAAGCTGGCGTCCGTATACCATTTCATTTGTCTGTTATTGGTGCCACTGGTACTAGTGCAGTCTTCTGAATTGACAGCCCAGGAGCGTCCTTATCCCGATGCTCGCAGTGGTGGAAATTACATGCATAATTTTTATTTTCCTCCATCTCCAAGTGCCACACCTTGGGCACCGGACTGGTCTCCTGACGGTGAATGGATAGCGGTTGCTATGCAGGGATCCATCTGGAAAGTGGATTCGGCTACCGGCGTAGCCTATGAGTTGACTTATAGTGAGGCCTACCTTTCCTCTCCAGATTGGTCACCAGATGGCCACTGGATAATCTACACAGCGGATTATGAACATCAACGCATTCAACTGGAAATCCTAAACACAGAAACGGGCAAGACGCATAAACTCACTGACGATCAGGCCATCTATACTGATCCTGTATTCTCTCCTGATGGATCTCGAGTTGCTTATGTATCCACCAACCCGAATGGTTACTTCAACCTCTACGTTCGTGACATTGTCAATGGTCAGTGGGCGGGAGAACCGGTAGCAATCAGTGAGGACAATAATTACGGAAATAATCGTCTATATTTTGGTAGCTGGGATATGCACATTGCACCTGCTTGGTTGCCTGATGGAGAAGAGCTATTGCTGGTGTCAAATCGTAACGTGCCGCTTGGTTCGGGGAATGTGCTCCGTGTGCCTGCTATCAAGAATGGGATTCAGCAGGCTACAACCGCGCTGGAAGAACAGACCTTATATCGAACCCGTCCAGATGTTTCTATTGATGGCAAACGGTTCGTCTACAGTTCCACCAGTGGAACAGCGGATCAATATAATAACCTCTACGTGCAGCCGACTGTTGGCGGAGAACCCTACAAATTGACATTTTTCCAACACGACGCCTTTCATCCTCGCTGGTCGCCTGATGGAGAATGGATTGCTTTTATATCCAATGCGTCGGGCCTGCCGCAATTGATGCTTCTCGAAACGTATGGTGGCAAGTTGCTTAAAGTAGATATCACCGAGCAGCATTACAAGCAACCTATGGGGATATTAAAGGTTAGGGTAGAAAATGGAAGCAATGCCGAGTTAACCCATAATCGTGTGCACCTAACTGCCAGTGATGGAAAGTTTTACACCCCAAACAATGCCTATGCCCGGGCTTCAGGCAGAGGGGATATGATCTTTCATAACTCCGGTAGTTTCGAGGTCTATCTGCCTGAGGGGGAGGCCAGACTGGAAGTAGTGAAGGGCTTCGAGTTCTACCCCCAAAGCATAAATACTGAAATTGTCGCTGGCGAAGTTAATGAGATAAATATCACCTTGGAGCGTATGACTGATATGGGAGCAAAGGGCTGGTATAGCGCTTCTACCCACGTGCACGCTAACTACGGTGGTAATTTACATAATACTCTGGAAAACCTAATGATGATGTCCCGTTCCGAAGATCAGGACCTGGTACTGGAACAAGTGGCAAACAAAGATAACCGAATTCTTGACTATCATTATTTCGAGTCGGGGGGTGGGCCTCATTCGATTTCAGAGCCGGACCAACTTGTAGTTGTTGGCCAAGAGTTCAGGCCTCCGTTTTACGGCCATGTATTCATGTTCGGGTTAAAAGAGCACCTTATTTCTCCCTTCGTTACTGGTTATGAAGGAACAGCTATCGAGAGTCTCTATCCCAGCAACACAGACATGTTCCTCAAGGCCAAGGCCCAGGGGGCGGTAACGGGTTATGTGCACCCTTTCCTCGGAGAAAATGATCCCTTGCTTGGGAATCTTGGCGGCGGCAAGGGCTTTATCGTTGATGCAGCGTTGAAGACCACTGACGCTCTCGAATGGTCTGATGCCAATCGTGCTGGCTTTTTCCCGTTATATGCTGTTTGGAACAATGGTCTTCGTGTGACGGCTACCGGCGGCGAAGACTCCATCAGTTCACTGCAACGCAGCAAACTTTTAGGTTCGGTGCGTACCTTTGTTTATACCGGTAATCAAGGACTGGATATGCATGCTTGGTTCGAAGGATTGAAAAGGGGGCGCGCGTTTGTGAGTTCCGGGCCTTTATTGGAAATGGAAGTGGGAAATGCCATGCCTGGAGACACTGTAGTGCTGCCTTCAGAGGGTGGTAAAGTCTCGGTGAATGGGCGGCTGCGCTCGCTGACTGAGCTCCGTGAATTAGTGCTCGTGTGCAATGGGCTGCAGGAGGAGCGCTTTCCTATTCGGGGCGATGGTAGGAGCCTAGATATATCGTACGAGCTTCAGGTGGAAAGGTCTGGCTGGTGTCATCTGCGTACTGAAGGTAGCCCCGAAGATCGGTTCCCTATGGACGTAAATTATGTGCAGGCCTTTACTAACCCTGTGTGGTTTCAGGTTGGGAACCAACCAATACGAAACCCGGAATCGACCAACTATGCCCTGCAATGGATCGATAAATTACAGGAACTTGCTGAAGCTTGGCCTGGCTGGCGATCAGAGGCTGAAAAGAATCATGTGTATAGCCAGTTTGAAGAAGCACGACAGGTTTACCGATCAAAATTGGAATAGGATCTTATTATTGAAGGGCCCCAAATTTTGGTAAGCTCGGGCGGTTAACCTGCGGTGGCCCTTCTTCGCATTAAGGCTAGATGAATGGTGATCCCGCAAGCTAAGGGATTGGGTACTGATTGATTAATCAAAACACAATGTCTCCAGGAGTAAATCATGCAAACCATGCTACACATCATTAGCAAAATATTAATAGGCGGACTGATGTTGTTTCCGAGCTATATTATTGCATCGGTACCAGATGCCACTATTTATGGTCCGATTGTCACAGAGCCTCATCCATCCCTTAACTCCATTTATAGTGCTTCCGCGATCGAATTAATTAATAAAGGTTACATTGAGGAAGAATATTTCATCGAGGGTACTGCTAATCGTTATTCCAGTGCCGAAATGGAAAACAGCGAAATCATAGATAGTGGTCACCGATACAAAACGCGCCTGATCGTTAGGCGACCCCAAGCTGCGGAAAATTTCAATGGTGTTGTTGTAGTGGAGTGGATAAATGTTACCGGCGGCGCGGACAAGGATATAGACTGGTGGCAATCCGGCCATCATTTTGTGCGCAGCGGCTATGCCTTTGTTGCGGTATCAGCCCAGCAAATGGGTATTGACACGATGAAAGAGTGGAGCCAGGAGCGCTACGGCAGTTTGGACACTACGCATGACGGAATTGTTAGCGGCGATGCGCTTTCCTATGACATTTTCTCCGCCGTAGGTAAAACCATTAACCGTATAGGTGAAACCATAGCCGATGGCGGCGTTGATATTCTGGGCGGATTAAAAGCAGAAATGATACTGGCAACGGGTCACTCGCAGTCCGCCAGTCGCTTGGCCATCTATCTCAACAATGTTCATCCGCTTGAACCTGTCTATGATGGAGTGATGGTACACGGGGGCGGTGGGCGAATTCGTGATGACCAGGAAGTCAAAATTTTTAAGATAATGGCGGAAACTGATATGCCGAGGCGAGCGGCCGCACCGCAGCCGAACACTGAGACGTTTCATCAATGGGAGATAGCAGGAAGTTCCCATGTCGATATACCATTTGAAATCGAATGGTCGAAAGTAAGGTTGCTAAGAGAAGGTTTGCCAATGGTTGATCCTGCTCCGCGTGATCCGGGATGTGAACTACCAGCCCATAGCAGAGTTCCTTTTCGTGACGTCATGAACGCGGCGTTTGAACACCTTGTTCGCTGGGTGAGAGAAGATATTTCTCCACCTGCTGCTGACCCGTTGCAAGTGGCTCGTATGATGCCAAATGTAACCTTTGCCAGGGACGATTCTGGGAACATACTAGGGGGTATTCGCCTGGCAGCGCATGTTGTGGCGACAGCTAAAAATACAGGAATGAATAGCGGGACAAACGGCTTCTGCTTTCTATATGGCTCCCACGAGCCATTCGATCAGGCAACAATAGATCGACTCTATCCAAACCAAGAAGCCTATGTGAACGCGGTAAAAGAAGTTGTCAGCGAGAACATTGAGGATGGGTATATTCTGCCATATGCGGCACAACGCACAATCAGCGAGGCGGAGGCATCTGATATCGGTCGTTGAGCTCTGTGTCTATTTAAATTTAGCAGCTAAAGCGCTGCAACGTGCTGACCACTGTTCCTTGAAAGAATCCTTTTCGTTATAAAGGTTCGCATCCAACTTGATTTTCAGCTTGAGACGAGTCTTATTATTTGATTCTAGGAATCGTGCAGTAACTTTACTCTTGCAGCTCGGGTTTAAGCTGTCGCTCCAGCTAAATACCAGTTTGTTAGGGATATCCAGTTCGATGTATTCACCAGTGTATTCGATTTCAGTGCCTTTACGATTAACCTTAAAAGCAAAATCTCCGCCTTTCCTTACCTTGTTTTCTAGACTGACGACATGCTCCTGCTGAACCTTGGGGCCAAACATCCATTCGCCGATAAAGACTGGTATTAACCAGTAGTCAAATACTTTTTGATTGGTGGCGTTAACAGTTTTGGTGAGATAGATATTGGTGGTTTTGCTGATTGGGGCTGGAGGTAGCGATTGTTCCCCAAACATGGGGAGCTGATCATTGACCATTCTGCGAGTCCGTTGCGTAGGGGTTTTCCGGCAACAGGTTAGTGGCGAGACCAGCCCTGCGAGTTGAAGCTTTTTGGCCATAGTTGTTGGCGAGATAATCAAGGATAGAGTTTTCAGTGGCTTCGGATAACTCATGTAAGCCCTGTGTTTCCTGCATCCATACAATTCGACTTTTCCATACTGCCCGATTTCCCGAGTTTTGCGTGATAAGCAAAGTCGAATGGCATTCAGTGCAGTTAGCCTGCACCAATTCCCAGCCTTCACTCATAATTAGTCCCGTTACTCGATCACTTTCTTCGGCATGACTCAGCTTGTCAATGCCGATTGGCATCGCCGCGACCACTACTGCTAAAAACATGAGCCGAGTTAAATTTAACAAGAGACGCAGCACCTATACGGCCTGGACAGCTATTCGATGGCAGGCATTATTGAGATAGCCACGTGGATTCCATCCTGGTACTACCATCGGTTGTGAACGACCCTGTTCGTCCATTGCTCTGGACCAGATTTCATAGTAACCAGGTTCTGGGAACTGTACCCAGGATTGCCAGTGTTGCCACGCGAGGCGATTGCTGACTGGGCGCAGCGCGGTGGGCAACCAAGTGGCACCGAAATCAATGGAAATAAACACTGCGCTAACCTGATTGTCGCCAGCCCAAGCGTGCCCTCGCACAGTTAATCGCTGACGATAATCGTGAGAGACTCCGGACTGGGGAAACGTCGTGAGGGATTTTACTATCATGGATTCAATAATACGCATGTCCTCATTAGCCACCCGACTACCCGGAGCAACTGAGACAGAGGGGACAGAGTAGGAGGGTGCGGCCATTTTTTCACCATCATGAACCCGGTCTCTCACTACGAGTCGATTCAGCCATTTACCTGATACTGACCCTGGCCAGCCCGCACACACCATACGCAGTGGATACCCATTCTGCAGAGGAATGTCTTCGCCGTTCATTGCCCAGGCTATGAGAGATTCCCGTTCCATGGCTTTGGCAATGGGTACGCCGCGAGAAATCGGATCGAGTCCAGGGTTACCACTGGTGTGAGAGTCAGCTCCGTAGTAACCAACGTAAACCGCATCTTGAGCAACTGAGCAATAATTCAGGACATCTCTGAGCCGCACTCCAGTGAAGCTAGGGCAGCCTACAGCCCCCGTCGTCCATTGATTGCCGCTAGCAGCCGGGACGAATTCATTTCTGCCATTGCCCCCACATTCTAGTTGCAATTGCAGTGTGACTTCTTCAAAGCGTGCTTTGAGATCAGCTATTGTAAATGTGGTAGGTCGTAGGCAGGATTCCCCCCCAACCTCCAGTTGCCAAGATTGAGGATCGGTATTTTCAGGAAGCAGACCATTATTGCGGATAAACATGTAGCGGTTCGGAGTGACATCATCATCCAACAAATGCGCCGGGGTTTCTGCGTTGACTGGGCGATCATTAAGAATGATTAGTCCTTCTTTGCCTTCGATCCTGTCAGGGGCATTGTCGGCGGCAAATGCTGCGGGAATGAGGCCGGCCGGCAAGAATCCCCCATAAGGAATAGCAGTTCCAACAGCGGCGGTCATTGCCATCAACGCGCTATTGTTAAGAAAACCGCGACGAGTTAATGCACTGGTCCTCCTGCCCCAGAGCAGACGATCTGCCTTTATCGGATCCTTGCTGTAGAGCTTATTTATTTCGTAATTTGTTTCTTTCTTCATCGCCAATTTTTCCTAGAGCCACAAGGAGATGTATTACAAGTAAAACAATTAAGGAGGATAACGCTCGCTTGGACTAATACAATTGCAGCGAGGTTATCAAATATGCTGAATAAGGTCCAAGTTGAGTCTGACTTAAACGGGATTAATGAGTTTCAGCAGGAAACGGTCTGTATTCCTGTTATCGACTGTTAGGAACTTAGACCAATTCCACGAGCCATTAGTGAAGCTGTTATTGAAATAAAAACGAGAAGCACCAGCTCTATCCTGATAAGCATCTGGATTGATCGCGGTACGGGAATCTCTCGGTTCTTGGCCCTGTAATTTCTTATAAAGAATAGCGATGGAAAGACAGAAAGCAAGGCAATGAAGGCAAACAGACCCAGTTTGAGCAGGAATAAAGGATTAAGTGCATAGAATTCGGCGGGTTTCCCTACCCAAAGCCAAAGTACCAGACCAAAAACAAAAGCCAGGACTGCACTCAGACTATAAATTGCATTCACTTTTGCCAGATTATGGGCATCTTCATCCTTAATAACGGGTTTGATGGCCATGTTTTTTATGATGAGCGCGCCCGCGAGACTAAAGATGGCCAGGAAATGCAGATATCGGAAAAGCGTGTATAGCATGGGCTAATGATACTGGAATTGGGGAAGTTGAGCTTAAATAAGTGCGGTAATTGGTAAAACCTTGGTATGCTTCAGCGTTCTACACGTCGGGTCGGATACAACTAATAACTGAAAGAACAAAGGGCTGGAGGAAATAATGTCTAGTGACATAAATACACCCCAAAATGGAATGGTAAAAGATGTAGAGCTGAAATCCAGTATGCGCAAAGTTGCCATTACGGCTCTGGCGGGGACCAGTATCGAATGGTATGACTTCTTCTTATACGCTACGGCAGCCGCGCTGGTGTTTCCATCCGTATTTTTCCCAGAATATTCTCCAACCACGGGCCTTATCCTGTCATTTTTGACCTTTGCTGCCGGATTTATAGCCAGGCCGGTAGGTGGTGTCCTGTTTGGCCATTTTGGAGATCGTATTGGACGCAAGCGCACACTCGTCATTGCCCTAATGGTTATGGGAGTGGCCTCAACAATGATTGGGCTATTGCCAACTTACGCGACAATTGGCGTTGCTGCACCGATCATTCTGACGCTACTGCGTTTTACCCAGGGTCTGGCGATTGGCGGCCAGTGGGGTGGTGCCATGTTGCTTGTCACCGAGAGTGCTCCGGCGGACCAACGTGGTTGGTATGGCGCTTATGCGCAGGCAGGAGCGCCGGTCGGAGTCATTCTGGCAAACTTGGCCTTTATTATTATAAGCAGATCGGTCTCGGATGAGTTTTTCATGGCCTGGGGTTGGCGTATTCCCTTCTTAGCAAGTGTTGCATTAATTGGTATCAGCATGTACGTGCAACTAAATCTGGAAGATACCAAAGCCTTTAAGGAACTCGAGGCGCAGAGAGAAAAACGCCAGTTCGATGCAACAGACACCTACCAACCCGTGAAGCGCTCCCCGGTGCTAGAGGCAATTCGCAAATATCCCAAGCGAATAGCATTGGCGGCTGGAGCCTTTTTGTCAGTCCAAGTGTCCTTCTATATATTGATTGCTTTTATCATCAGTTATGGAATCGACCCGGACGGGGCAAATGTGAGCCGAAATACCATGTTGGCTGCTCTGCTGATAGCTTCGGCACTTCAGATACCCGCCCAGTTTTGGGCCTCAGGGTATTCTGATCGTCATGGACGACGCGGTATATTCATGCTGGGTGCCATTCTCACCGGAGTCTGGGCATTCGCCCTGTTCCCGTTAGTGGCCACTGGTAATTTTTTGCTGATAGTACTGGGTATTTGCGGCGGGCTAGTATTTCTAGGCTTCATGTACGGGCCGCAAGCTGCGTTTTTTACAGAATTATTCAGCACTGAAGTACGCTATTCAGGTGCTTCTCTTGGTTACCAGCTAGGGGCCATTCTAGGCGGAGCGTTCGCCCCAACTATTGCCGTATATCTGTGGAGGGAATATGCCATAGTCTGGGTTTCAGTTTATATTGCGGTAGCTTCAGTTTTGGCCCTGCTATCAGTATTGATGCTAACGGAAACCTACAAAACGAGTCTGTCTGCTACCGAGTAGGGAAAATCAGTATTGCAGGTTTAGTTAACGTTACACAAGAGGAATAGAGATTGGGCATAAAGGATTGTCACAACACCGCTGACTTTCGCCAATTGGCTAAAAAAAGACTACCGGCACCATTGTTTCACTATATCGATGGCGGTGCTGACGATGAGGTAACACTACGGCGTAACACAGAAGCTTTCGACAATTGCCGACTGATACCGAGTGCGTTGGCAGATCTCACGGGAATGGACCTTAGTGTAAATGTGCTTGGCCAGGACATCGATTGGCCGGTGTTTTGTTCACCCACGGCAATGAGTCGTCTGTTTCATCATGAAGGTGAGTGTGCGGTCGCTCGCACAGCTCACAAACATAAAACTATGTATAGTCTCTCTTCACTGTCCACTACCAGTATAGAGGAAATTGGAGCCAGCACGTCAGGGCCAAAATGCTTTCAGTTATATATCCATAAGGATCGCGGGTTAAGCTGGGATTTTATTGAGCGATGTAAGGAATCGGATTTTTCAGCGATGTGCCTTACCGTGGATACGCTGGTGGCTGGCAATCGGGAGAAGGATCTCTACACAGGCATGGTGATTCCGCCAAAATTTACGTTGAGGAGCTTGCTAAGCTTTGCTAGCCATCCAAGTTGGAGCTTTAATTATTTGCTTAGGAAGAAATTCGAATTGGCCAATGTCGCTGGCAAGATTCAGGAAGGCACCGGTAAGCTGACTTCAGTAGTGGGTTACATGAATAGCCAGTTCGATCGTTCGATTACTTGGGAAGACGCGCAGCAGGCTATACAGCGGTGGGGTGGTCCTTTCGCTATTAAAGGCGTAATGTCAGTGGAAGATGCGCGAAGGTCAGTAGATATAGGTGCGAGCGCCGTAATGATTTCTAATCATGGGGGCAGGCAATTGGACGGTTCAACTGCTCCGTTTGATCAACTGGGGCCCATAGTCGATGCTGTCGGTGACAAGATTGAAGTCATTGTCGATGGCGGCGTACGACGCGGTACTCATGTACTCAAGGCGTTGGCTATGGGTGCCAAGGCCTGTATGATCGGCCGCGGCTACCTCTATGCCTTGGCGGCTGGAGGTGAGGCAGCGGTTGATCGGGCACTTACTCGTCTGCATGATGAAATAGAACGCGACATGATTTTGATGGGCTGTTCTTCTGTTAAAGATCTTGATCGCTCCAGATTACATTTCGACTGAAATATCAAAAAAGTTGAGGATAGTAAGCCTTGGTACTTAACCATGTTTGCTGGGGGTAATAGTGACGTCATCGTCCAATAACGGGGTCGCAAAGGGTGCTACATCAAAAGGTTCGCGCGATGCGTTGTGGCCCAATTACCAACCACCGGAAGATCTAATATTCAGTCATGGTAAAGGCAGTGAGTTGTTCACGTCGGACGGCGACGTTTATTTAGACTTTTTGTCTGGCATCGCCGTGACTAGTTTCGGTCACACCCATCCCCACCTAGTGGCGACTCTCATGGAACAGGCGGGCAAACTCTGGCATTTATCCAACCTATTCAGAATTCCGGCCGCTGAGCAATTGGCCGACCGTCTAACCCGGAACAGTTTTGCCGATAAAGTGTTCTTTGCGAATTCCGGCACCGAAGCGGTGGAGGCTGGTATCAAAGCTATTCGGGGTTATCAGGTTGCTTCCGGATGCAGGGATCGCTACCGAATCATCGGTTTCACCGAGAGCTTTCATGGTCGTACCTTGGCGGCACTGGCAGCTGCTGGCAATGAATCTCAAATGAAGGATTTCATTCCGATGGATTATGGATTCGACCAGGTGGAATGGGAGGATTTAGAGCTTCTCAAACAAACGATCGGACCTAATACGGCTGGTATCGTACTTGAGCCGGTACAGGGCGAAGGAGGCATACGCTCCGTCAGTGCCGGATTCATGCGGGAAGTCAAATCTCTGTGTGAAGAGCATGGCCTGCTGCTAATGCTGGATGAAGTGCAATGCGGCATCGGGCGCACTGGGAAGCTATTCGCTCACATGCATAGCGGTGTAGAACCGGACGTTATGGCCCTAGCCAAGGGGTTAGGCGGCGGTTTTCCAGTTGGTGCCTGCCTGACCACTGAAGCCGTTGGAAAGGCCATGGTGGTGGGAACTCATGGCAGTACCTTTGGTGGGAACCCTCTTGCTATGGCGGTAAGCAACGCAGTGATGGATTTGCTGCTTGAACCCGGGCAGTTAAATGAAGTGGAGCGTAAAGCTGATTATTTTAGAAAACACTTACAAAGACTCGTCGAGCATTTCCCAGAGGTTGTTGTATCTGTTCACGGCCTTGGTCTAATGGTTGGTCTTAAGTGTAAAGTGCCGAACACGGACATGCTCAATAAGCTGCGTGAAAAGAAGTTAGTCGTTGGAACTTCTGGTGCAAATATGATCCGCTTACTGCCACCTCTCAATGTTTCCGATGAACACCTAGCCAACGCGCTGGGGATCATTGAAGAAGCTCTACAGGAATTTCACGACGCCTGAAATCGATTATATTGGTGATTAGCAAAAAAAATTGCGGAATGAAACGAAATCTATCCAAAATCGGTTATGATTTAGGAAGAGTTATTAACTACTGGTTTGTATTAGCAATCTTATGAACATAGAAATTACTTATTGCCAAGAGTGAAACTATAAACCGGAGGCCGACCGTGTGTCAGCCGAGATAAATTACGTGGTTGATGTCGACGTAGCATTGATTCCGGGAAGCGGTGGTGTCTTTGACGTTAAAAGAGATGGAGAATTGATCTTTTCAAAACACGAGCTCGGTAGATTTCCGGGAAAAGACGAGATCGTTAGCCTCTTGTCAACCAAGAGCGACTAGTTAAACTGGAGTTTCCGTGAGATGGTGCTTCGGGTCTACTGGCCGCATTAGCGCATTACTGACTAAGGCTATCGCTAGTAATACCGCCATTAATATCATTGTCGAGTTATAAAGACTGCTTGTTGGATCTATTGTGCCGGCAGGTACAATTTCCATAAGCCTTGATATCGTAACTGTATTCGATGCCACCAAGGCTTCTAGCTGATCGATACCGGCGCCAAACTGAGCCTGGAAGGCTGCTGGTTGGATGATTTCAACGAGGTCCTTGATCGCATTATCTACAGAGTTTTGGCGTAATGAGGTTATGGCTAATGGGCCGAGCACGCCTGCTGTGCTCCAAGCGGTCAACAAACGCCCGTGAATTCCACCGACATATTTAGTGCCAAATATATCAGCCAAGTAAGCGGGTATGGTTGCAAAGCCCCCGCCATACATGGTGAATATGATCATGGTAGCAGCGTAAAAATAGACTAACCACACCATTGATGGACTTGCACTAACTTGTTGCGCAGCAACAGGAATAGATAGGTATAAGACGATACCAAGAAGGAAAAATATCCAATACGTATTTCGTCGACCAATATAGTCAGACGCACTGGCCCAAATAAAGCGGCCCACCATATTAAAGGCGCTAATCATTACCACATAAGTTGCAGCGAAAGCTGTGTCTACTATATGGGGAAGAGATGAACCAAAGATTTCGGTGATCATTGTTCTAGCCACGCCGAGAACACCTATGCCTGCAGTTACATTGAAACAAAGTACTATCCATAATTGATAAAACTGTCGGGTTTTCAACGCTTCATTAATGTGTACGTTATGGCTTGAAATGAGAGCGCCTCTTTCTTCCTGACTAGGTTCTTTCCAGCCCGAGGGTTTCCATCCTTCAGCAGGTATACGATAGGAAAAAGCAGCGATTAGCATAACCACCAAGTAGATGAGTCCAATAACCAGGAAAGTTTCAGCAACGCCGGAAGCCCCTGTATTAACTAAATAAACGCCTTCCGGCCCAGGTACCGTCATATCTCTTACTTCCGCAGCGCCTATTACTACGACCTCCTGGAGAGCGCCGCTAATTTCGGCAAAACGACGACCAGCCTCTGTCACTAGATTTACATCCGACACATTGCCTAGGTATTCAGGTGCGCGGTAGAACATGCGGATGAAGAATTCCTTCATAGGCGTCCCGATCATCGCACCACCACCGAATCCCATTATCGCCATACCCGTAGCCATCCCGCGACGATCTGGAAACCAGCGAATAAGCGTACTAACAGGTGACACATAGCCCATGCCCAGGCCGCATCCGCCAATCACGCCATATCCTAAATATAGCAACCATAGTTGATGGGTAAGAATTCCTAAACCACCTACGATATAGCCTCCTCCCCAGCAAAAAGCGGCTACTACTCCAACTTTTCGTGGTCCAGCTTCCTCGAGCCATTTTCCAGCAAAAGCTGCGGCTAAACCCAAAGACACTATAGCAACAGTGAATACCCACACTACCGCGCTCAGGCTCCAATCATCGGCAGCGCTGGTAACCACACCTTGGATGCGCGTTAGAGGAGGGTTGTATATGCTCCAGGCATAGACCGACCCTATACAAAGGTGGATTGCCACAGACGCCACTGGGACACGCCACCTGTTGTAATCAGCAGGAGCTGTTATGCGTTCTTTGGAGAGAAGTCCGGCCATTTTGGATTCCTTGCTATCATATTCTTCAAAAGACAGTCTTTTTTATTTTTGTAGACTATAAAACTAGCGTATTCACCGGAATCTGTAAAAGGTAAGCGTTATTATTGTTTACCGTTGAAAAAGATAAGAAAATTTCACAAAGAATTGATCTCCATCGCGACGTAGATCATTTGCCACTATCAGTTCTCGTTCTCCTTCCATCTCTACGATATCGAAATTACTCTGATTTGAGTTGTATCCGACATAGAACGCCGACCATGGATTAATTACATAGCGTAGTAGTAAATCAAAGTTGAGGTTTTCGTCATCTTTTAATCGAGTGGCCGGACCTGCTTCGGTCTTATCATATTGCGCGATAAAACGTAAGGAGAGTTCTCTGGTGAACTGATAGTTCCAGTTTGAGCGAATTATTTCATTTGAAAATATCTTGGTGCCACCCCTAGTTTCGAGCTCAGTGAGGAAATAAGTGTTAGCTATACTTAATTGTTCTAGTGGTCTTAAGAGGAGGTTGATATCTATCCTGCTGGTGTCTGCAACAGAAGGGAGAAACCCAGCTTTTGTTACTAAATTTAATGCTGACCCTTGCCTATAGTTGGCTTGGATCTGTAAAGCCTCGAGTGAATTGTTGTTAAAACCTATTTGCCAAGTGTCGTAATCGTATGATCGAACAGCGTTTAGTCCTGGGAAATCTCCAGGCTTGAGAATTTCGTTGTAGTCTGTCCTCGAGATGTTTAAAGATGTCGTGTCAAAACGGAGGTCTAAAGTTGGGCCGATTTGAGAATAGATTTTCTCTCCTTCCATATCCTCTAAATAGACTCCAAATAGTGTACCACCCCATCTATTCAGGCCAGAGTTCTCGGGATAAAAATTTATCCCTGAACTTTGATGAATTCCTGAAGTGCCTGGTTTGGAAAATCTATATTGAAAACCCAATTCTGTCTTAAAATCTGGAGTTGTCTCTATAAAGTGCGTGTGGTTGTTGTAAGTTCGACCGTCCCTGTTAATCATTATGTTCCGTTGATAACCAGTGGTTAAGTCACCCCCAGTACTGGGCTCGCTTTCGGTTCCAACCAATTGCATTTGTGTGGACCAATTATCAGTAAATTTGAATCTGCCATCGAAACTAAGAACTCTATTATAGCCATCTCCCAACTGTCGTTCTGTGGCCAAGAAGCCAACTGTATCTTGCTCACCTAGGTCTCTGAAACCTCTGACTATTGCTATATTGGCCTTTTCGCCCCTAAGAGGATCATCCACGTTTCTATTAAACCCTGGAGCAGCATCATTAATTAAGATGCTTCCAAAACCATACTCTCCAGAACGACCAGTTACGCGAATGCCACCCTCTGGATCAACTATCCTCCTGGTGAATACAAGGGTTGAATCGGTTGAAAAGAAATCAGCATTTTCAATAAAAAACGGTCTCCGTTCTGGAAACTGGACCTCGAAGCGTTCATTGACTGTAACTTGTGGTTCATCCGATTCTACTTGGCTGAAATCTGGATTTAAGGTCAGGTCTAGCGCCCAACTGTCGTTAAAAACAAATTTTGCATCGACTCCCATCTCTTGCTCTGAAGTTCTTTCAAATTTTGGCCCTGCAACAAAAGACCGGTTTAAAGCATCAACTTCTCGTGCAAAGAAGAAAGGTATAACTTGAAAGTTGTTTCCAGGAGAGACATCGCTGATGCCCGCGAGTGGAGCAATTTGGTTAAGGCGACCTTCGACATTAATTGAATATTCGGGCCAGAAAGAATCTTCGCCATATCTTGGGATATTTCGATAAAATCCAATACGCCAGACTTGTTCATTGCTTTCATTAAAGCGCAAGCTTCGAAATGGAACTGCCATAAGGGCCATATAACCTTGATCGGTTAATTGACCTTCACTATCCCAGACTGCGTCAAAAGTTGGATCAAATCCCCCTCTTCTGGAAGAGCTCTCAGTCCATCGGGAATCAGATTGGACACCCATTGGTGTAGTAACGAAAGTGAATGATGATCTTTGGTCATTAAAGGTATCGACCATAAAACCAACACGGTCATCTTCAAAGACATTTTCCCGGGAAGATAAGTTAGCTCTTATTAGCTCTGGATTAGTATCGAAAGCCAGAAAAACCGCGTAAATATTTTCCTGGTCATACCCAATGTATACTTGCGTTTGCTGGGCTGAGGCTTGTCCATCATAAGGCTCGCGCTGGATAAAGTTTTCAATCTTGGTCATCGAGCTTGCCAGCGGTGTATTAGGCTGCATCCCTGTGAAATCAGCGAGAGAGGGCTGTCCCTGAATGCGGGGTATTGTTAGTCCGTTTTCGGCGGCATTGGTTGAAAGGATCACAAATAACGATATAACTCCGCTAAGAATGCAGCGAAAAAACTTCGAGGACTTCATTCGACTTTATCTCCCTAGGATTGTCGGGGAGGAATAGTATGGATTCCGAGCCTTAGTACAAGGGTAGGTTGCAATTTATTGCAGGTTAATCGCCTTTCACTGTTTTTTTATAAGCAGATCGGGGTGATTTTCCTAAAAAGTTTGGAGTTAAGTTTTATTGGATATGGCTTCTATCAATAAAGCCATCGGCATTTGGCATTTTAATGGTGGGGAGGTTGTCAGCATTTAATTCCATTTCCTCTTGGATAATTCCATTCATAAATAAGACATAGGCTGTAACTTGATAGACTTGTTTGTCAGTGAGGGATTTTGGAGCAGTTGCAGGCATAGCGCGACGAATGAAATCAAACACGGTGCTGGCGTAAGGCCAATAGCTGCCCACTGTGCGCAACGGGGGACCTTCAGACTGAATATCACCACCAACGATTACAGTATTGTTGGTCGTGCCTTCTCCATTAATGCCGTGGCAAACAGCACAATTAATATCATAGATTGCCTTTCCGTCCTGTGCTGTTCCACTTCCTGCTGGAAACCCGGAGCCATCTGGTGCAGCAATTAGATCAAAGCCTTCCAGATCTTCTTGACTAAGTGGCGAGCCAAGTCTCACTTTTTCTTGAGAATTTACAACGAGGGAGCTGGATGCAAGGCAAAACACGAGCAATGATAAAACAGCTTTCTTATACATAAATGTTTGTTACCTCACCTGTGTTACTTACCCCCCAGGTCTGAATACAGTGATTATGATAAGTGCTTACCGTACCTCGGTCGGCGATGACTGCGCTTCGAGTTGGTTGAACATTGCCCCGGCTATCAGTGGCTCGGCTTTGTAATATCGCAGTGCCTCCATTCCATTCCCAGGGAATGGTAAATCGAGTAAGGGCTTTCTCAAGTTGATGGCCTTGGATATCGGCATCAGCCCATGTTTGGCCTCCGTCAGCGCTCACTTCAACCCGATTTATTCTGCCGCTGCCACTCCAGGCAATCCCAGTCACTTGATAAATGCCTGATTGATTAAGTGTCATTTCTCCTGACGGAGAAGTGATTAAAGACTTAGTACCCATGGGGAACGTGAACTGATAACTCGATCTATCCGGTAAGGTATCAGTGTACTTGCTGGTTTCATCACGGAATTGTGATGGCCCGCGAGTCAGTTTTATCTGAGTTAACCATTTAACGCTGATGTTGCCTTCCCAGCCAGGGCAGAATAGGCGCATTGGATAACCTTGCCCCGGTCTAACAGGTTCACCATTTTGATAGAGGGCGACCATGACATCGTCCAATGCTTTCTCAATGGGAACAGAGCGACCCATGCTAGCAGCATCGGCTCCAACCGCGGCTATCCATCTAGCGTCGGGTAGAACTCCAGCTTCGTCTAGCAATGTTGACAATGGAATCCCAGTCCATTCAGCACAAGAAACTAGACCATGCAAACTTTGGGCTGTGCCGCCGATTTCACCTCGTAATAGAGCCCCACTATTGCCGGAACATTCCAGGAAATGAACTCGACTGACCATTTGGTATTTGAGGAGATCTTCATAACTAAAGGCTAAAGGTTGTCGCACCAAGCCATTGATAACCAGTTTGTGGCCAACAGGATCGATATCTGGCACTCCAGCATGGTGCCTTTCAAAATGCAGGCTGTTAGGCGTTATAGTCCCTTGCAAATATTGCAGCGGTGAACGAGAAGCTCCTCCTCCCGGGTAGGTAGGGTTTTGGAATCCTGTCATACGTTGGAAGTTTTCGGTATGGGGGGAGCGATTACCATATGCACTTGGACCAGGTCCAGGTGTACGAGACCAACCTGGTATTTCGAGGTTGATTCCCGAATCTGCCCCCAAGACGCTGTTGGAAGCAGCCATGCCTAGTCCGGCAGCACTAATTTCTAACAGATGACGCCGACTAATAAGTCCATTGCCAGCGACTTTGTCGAATACTTTATTTGGCATGACTATTTCCTGTTGTAGTTAAATGCCTAGATAGTCTTTTGTTTCAGTTACTTCTGAAAGGCTATCATCTTGCCAGAGAGCATAGAAAGCTTGGTATCTTTGTCTAGCGTTGTAATCGTCATCCATACCCGCATAACTTCTAGCTGCTCCTAATAGCGCCCGCGGACGGTTAGCCATCCGTCTTAGAGAGGACTCATAAAGTTCGGCTGCTTTTTCGTGATTACCCATCGCAAGTAATAAGTCACCTGCCAGTTCGTGAACTGGTTTTAATGGACTAGCCGCTCCTCGCGGTGGAGTCTGATTTTCCGCAATAGTAACTGCGTCCATCAGCATGGATAAAGCCTCTTCTTCCTGGCCCTTGTTAAATTTGGTTAGGGCTGTAACCTGGATGCTTATGAGGTTAAGAGTTGCATTGTTGGGACTCTGTGAGGCAAGGCTTTCCAATCTATCGGCGACAGCTTGTGCCAGATCAAGATCTCCGAGGTTGGCAGCGCTTAGACCGAGTGCTAACAATTCATCTCCATTTAAGGAGTCTGTTAGTTCATAAGTCTCCCAGTTCTCCGTCTCTATAATGTGACGCGCTTTCATCGTTTTAAGCGTTCCGGCTGAACGTGGATCGCCAGAATTTTTTGCGAGTACTTCACTAGCCCTATCAATCCACATGTCGGATCTCTGAAAATCGCCTAACTGAAGATCACCATATTGACCCCAATCAGATGAATGGTTCTGGTCTCCCGCAGCATCGCCGGGTTCCCAAAGGTCCGCGCCTGCTTGAAAAGCTGAATTGTTCCATTCAGATACTCTGTCCCACATGCCATGTTGAATAAAGATGTGGGTAGGCATGTGCCTGGCGTGGGATACGGCAGGTGCAATGCTTGCATATATTTCAGCTGCGGTGAGTGCTAGGGGGGCATAAGTAGGATGATCGAAGGAATGAATTATGTAATGAGCAGCACCTGGATGGTTAGGGTTTTCCCTAAAAAGATCCATTGCTATTGCTCCAGCCTGCATGGTGATTTCTGTTCCAGATTCTGTGAGGAAGTTATTTAATACTCTACCATCACGAGAAACAGTTGCACCACTCAACATAGAGACAGCGTAAAAGGCTGCTACCTCTTGGTCCTCAGGAAATTCATTATAAAGATCTTGCATGGCATACATCCAGGCTAACCTCTTGTCACCGAGTGAACCATCGGTAAAAGCGAACGCTTCAGCAGCCCTCACGAAGCCCTTTTCTCTATTGGTGGGTGCTTTAGACAGCCTTTCTTCGGAAGTCGACCCTAGTCGATTCAATACATCTTTAGGCGAGTCAGGGTCTTGCAAAACAGGAATTAGTGGGTGGTTGTAGGTGAAGGCTTCGCCCCAGTAAGCAAGAGCAAAATCAGGATCAATTTCTTGGGCTTTTCGGAATTCACCTCTAGCCTGTTTCCATCCAAAGCTATGCAGATAGCCAACTCCAAGGGTAAAGTGCTTGTGGGCTTCCGTCGATCCTGAAGATGGAAAGTCAAAAGTTCCTATCTGCTCGAGCTCTGCGGCTTGTGTTGAGATTGACAGGAAAAGGGTTAGACTAAATATAAAGGCCGAGCTTAATACTCTGGGCATAATACGCCTCCAAGTGTGTGTTAATTGGACTAAGGGTGCCAACTCCCTCTCAAGATTGCAATCAGTTAAGCATTATTTCCTAGAAGCCGAGATAGGTTTTTGCTTCCTGCACAGCCGGTTGGCTATCGTCAGACCATACTGCCAGCAAATTTGTATATTTTTCAGCCGCTCTAAATGTGTCTCCGGCTTGCTTGTAAGCGCGTGCTGCCCCCAGTAGCGACAAGGGACGGTTGGGCATCCTAAGAAGAGACTCTTCAAAAAGTCGTGCAGCTTCTTCCGGCTGTCTGTTTCCTAACAACACCTCGCCCGTTAGCTCATGAACAGGTTTCAATGGGTTGGCGGCACCACTCGGCAGTCTCCCACCATTGGTTAATTCGACAGCTTCCTGCAGTAGCGTAATAGCCTGTTGCTGCTGGCTGGTGGCCATGGCACCGGTCAGATCACGGGAGTTCAGCAACATTGACATTGCTGCGATTTCCATGTGACTAACTTTTAGCGATAGATTGTTTTCGCTGTCAGCGGCGAGGGCATCTAATCTTTCTGTAACTCTCTGAGCCAGCTCTGTTTCGCCCAAATTTACCGCACTCAAGCCTAGAGCCAGTAATTCATCGGGACTCAGCTCTTCATTTAGTTCCTGCAGTGACCAGGTTTGTGTCTCGATCGTGTGTCTAGCGCGGACGGTACCTAGGGCACCTTGTGAGCGCCTATCGCCAGGATTCTCACTTTGTGTTTGTTCAGCCCGTCTTATCCATAGTTTGGAGCGTTCAATGTTCCCGAGTTGAAGATCTCCATATTGACCCCAGTCCGTTGAGTGATTTTGCTCGCTCACGGCATCACCGGGCATCCACAACTCTCGGGCAACGTTATAGGCTGACTCATTCCATTGTGCTACTTCGTTCCACTTCCCGTGCTGGATGAATATATGGGTCGGCATATGACGAGCATGTGAAACAGCTGGAGCAATGTCTGCGTACTTATACGCAGCTTCAAGTGCAACAGGGGCATGTACTGGGTCGTCGAAAGCATGAATAACGTAATGCGCGGCACCGGGATGTTCGTCATTATCCTTGAATACTTGCATGGCCAGTGCTCCAGCACGCATGTTGATCCGTTCACGCATAGGCCCAGCAGCTGTCGCACCTGAAAGCATGGAAACCGCATAAAATGTTTTAACCTCATTATCTAAGGGATACTTTTCATACAGTTCAGCCATTGCGTTCATCCAGGCTGTTCGTCGCTCCGGCATGCTACCAAGCGTCAGCGCATAAGCTTCAGCAGCCTTGATAAAGCCTTTTTCTTTGTCGGTTGGAGCCTTGGCTAGTCGCTCGTCACTCGTTCTGCCCAGTCTCATTAAAGCCTCGCCAGGACCTTCGGACTTAGGACCGAAAAATGGGTGCTGGTAGGTGAATGCCTCTCCCCAGTATGCCAAGGCAAAATTGGGATCTAGCTCTTGTGCCTTTTTGAACTCCGCCTGGGCTTGGGTCATGCCAAAACTATGGAGATACCCTACTCCCAGAAGAAAGTGTTCCTGGGCTTCTGATGAACCAGAATTCGGAAAATCGAAGGTGCCAATTCGATCCAATTCGGCGGATTCTACGCTTAAGCTAAATGCCGTTAAAAAGGAGGTTAAAGGCAACAAAGGGAGAAACTTATTCATGATTGATCCTCGAGTTTTTCTTTTGCTATATCGCGAAGGTTGCCAAGTCTGCCAATACTTTGCAATCACTTCTTTAGCTTCTGGCTAACTAACTAGAGCCTTGTGTAGTATATCGACTCTTAAAGATCTATTTTTTTGGGTTGGGATTCTAGGACAGAATGTATAAAACATCGTATCTAGCTTTTCTGCTGGTTTTCACTCCTATCTGCCACGGCCAGCAAATCGGCTGTGGAGGTCTAAATGGCTTCTCGGATTTTGATTTCTGGGTGGGCGAATGGGAAGTATTCGACAGCGCTACGGGTGAGAAGCTGGGTGAGGATATTATCCAAAAAATAGAAAGTGGTTGCTTGCTGCTAGAACATTGGAAGAGTGTAAGCGGAGGCACTGGTACAAGTCTCAATTACTACAACCCTGTGACACGGGAATGGCGTCAGGTTTGGGTATCAGAAGGTCGTTATTCAATAGATATTGTCGGCGGTATCAGGAGTGGCTCTATGGTGCTAGAAGGAAGCATCTACAATTTCGCTGGGGCGGTGTGGGATTTTCGGGGAAACTGGACACCCAGACCCGACGGAAGCGTGCGCCAGTTTTTTGAACAGTTTAATCACGATTCCAACGATTGGGCAACGTGGTTTGATCGGCGTTATGTTCGCAAAGACCCGGGTTAGTCAGGACAGCCGGTGAATCGGCAAAACTGTTTGCACTGAAGCCCTATCTCGCATGCGCGTATTATGCTCTGCGATTTTAGGGAAGTCACCGATGTCCACCCCATCTCCTTCTAACCAGAGCGAAATACAGAACAAATAACAATCGCAAACAGAATAATCTCCACCTAATACCCAGGGGCCAGCGAACATTTCATTCTCTATCAGATCAAAACTGTCATGCATTGTTTGGGGAACTTTGACCTTCATCGCGTCTATGGCTGAGCGGTCATCTGTCCAGCGTATACCTCTAAGCTTGTGTGCATGATTCACATGCACCGTAGACGCAAGATAGACATTGAACTCCTGCATCTTTGCAAATTCGAATGGATCGTTTAAAGGAGCAAGTTGCGCCTTCGGGAAGGTTTGCGCAATATATACCAGTATCGCAGGTGTTTCCGAAATTATTCCTTCCCCGGTGTCCAAGGAGGGCACACGGCCCTTTGGATTGATCTGCAGATATTCATATGAACGTTGTTCAGCTATCGAGAAATCCAGTTTTCTATGTTCATATTCTGCGCACGCCTCCTCAAGGGCAATATGAGAAGCCACCGCGACAGTTTGGGGAGCGTAATAAAATATCACAGCGTGCCTCCTTAATCTCAGCCAGTGGTAATTCGGAGAGCATTAGAAAATTCTGGATTGCCCATTTCGCCAGAAAAGAATGTATTGAATGACAGGCTGATCCGTTTGATGTCTTCAGTGACTTCTCTTACCCCGTGCTTCACGTTGGAAGGAAACAGTATTAGGTCTCCGACTTTGGTCGCGACATGTATCTTGTACGAGTTATAGTAATTGGTTTCATTGGGTTCCAACTCGAACCATAAATTTTCTTCATTCCGGTAAAAATTAATGCCGTCATCTCTTCCTACGTTTATATATACAACACCACTCACAACACTATTTGGATGGGTATGGGAGTGATGGGATTCACCTTTGTGTGAGAGTGTTAACCAAGATTGTGTAATCTGGAGAGAAACGGTATTCGAAGTGTTATAAACAGTTTTAAAATAGTTATCCAAATGGCCCTGGATAATAGTTCGCATGTCTTTCAGCTCATCGTGATCCAGGACGTTCTTGTTCGAGGATGCGTAATTATTAATCGCTTTTGCCGGAGGCTGCAGTTGCGATTCCATATATTTTAATTCGCTGCCAGTGTAGCTCCTACCAATGGATGATTTTGCTACGGGGACTGCAAATAGGTTTATCATTTCGGGCTTCATAGTCAGGCGTGGTAACTTATCAAAAAAGAAATATTAACAGTCTTTTAGTATAAACTCTGCGCCTTTCTCGGCAATCATCACAGTTGGAGCATTGGTATTGCCGGAAGTGATTCGTGGCATGATGGAGGCATCTATTACCCGAAGTCTTTCTACGCCAAGTACTTGTAGTTTCTCATTGACCACTGCCATAGCGTCGTTTCCCATTTTACAAGAGCCTACAGGGTGGAAGATTGTGGTGCCGAGATCACCGGCAGCTTTATAGAGTTCTTCCTCTGTGGTTACTTCGGGTCCAGGTTTCCATTCTAGTGGTTTAAATTTATCTAACGCTTTAGCAGCCATAATACGGCGCGTGAACTTAAGCCCATCGACCGCTATCTTCCTATCTTCTTCTGTCGAAAGGTAGTTGAGTGTAATTGCTGGGTACTCTTCTGGTTGACTGGTCTTTATACGAACATGACCTCGACTCGTGGGTCGGAGATTACATACAGCAGGAGTAATGGCATTAAATTTGTGAAGCGGATCACCAAACTTATCCAGCGACAGAGGTTGTACATGCCATTCGATATTTGCGGAGGGCTGGTTTGAGTCGCTTTTTGCGAATGCGCCTAGCTGAGATGGGGGCATCGTTAGCGGACCTGTTCGAAACAGCAGGTACTCCAAACCCATCATTGCTTTACCGATAAAGGAATTGGCGCGCTGGTTCAGGGTGATAGTATTTTGCACCTTGTAAACGGTCCGTACCTGCAAATGATCGTGTAAGTTTTCGCCGACGCCAGGCAGATCATGCATCACTTCTATACCCTTACTACTCAGGAATTTGCCTGGGCCAATGCCTGATAACTGAAGGATCTGTGGAGAACCGATAGACCCAGCCGAGAGAATGATTTCTTTTCTAGCTTCAACAACCTGACTTCCCTGATTCGCCGTTCGGAGGTGAACGCCACTAGCTTGTTTCCTTCCATCTTTATTTGTAGATATAGTAAGTTTCTCGACGTGGGCGCTGGTTATGACTTCCAGGTTTGGCCGGTTTAAGACAGGACGAAGGTAGGCTTTAGTGCCACTCCACCGAGACCCGCGGCGCTGATTCATCTGGAAGTAGGCATTGCCGAAGTTATCCCCGCGATTAAATTCACTAATTTTGGGAATGCCGCATTCCTCGGCAGCGTCTCGCCAGGCATCCAGGATTTCCCAGTTTACACGGCGTTCTTCCACTCTTAATTCTCCACCGACTCCATGAAACTGGTCGGCGCCGTGCTGGTAGTCTTCCGATTTTTTGTAAATCGGCAGTACGTCATTCCATCCCCAGCCTATGTTGCCCAAAGACTCCCAGTAATCGAAATCACTCTTCTGGCCGCGCATATAGATCATGGCATTAATACTGGAACAACCGCCTAACACTTTTCCTCTGGAGTAACCAATACTACGGCCATTGAGCCCTGGATCCGGTTCAGTGGTATAACACCAGTCCGTTCGAGGATTACCAATGGTGTAAAGGTATCCTACTGGAATATCGATCCAGAAATAGTCGTCCTTACCACCAGCTTCTAGTAGCAATACTTTGACTAACGGGTTTGCGGAAAGGCGGTTAGCTAATACGCAACCGGCAGTGCCAGCTCCTATGATTATGTAGTCGTACGTTTGCATAGAGAACAGAGTAAAAGTCAGTATGCCTAGATGGGTCTAGTTGCTCAATACTTCGAAGCTGAACGTGCCACGTTGTTGTTGGCCGAATTCGTCCTCGGTGAACACTTCTACCCGGTGGATGCCAACTGGCAAGGAGCTTGGAAGTTGATATTCCCATATATGCGATGATCTGGTAGGTGGACCGATTTGACTATCCTTATCGAGAAGCTCCTGATAGATGCGTTCAACGTAAGGGTCGGTTCGCACAGTATAAACCATGGTCTGTTCGGGTGAGCCGTCCAAAGATAACCATACTGAATCTCGCACTCCTCCGTCGAAAAGATTCACTACCAGCTTCGTATCGTTTTGCAATGAACCACGATTAATGCTGCTATCCTGCGAAGATAACAACATAGGGTCTAGCGTAATTCGAACGCGCCGGTTCGCATCGGGGCCAAAGGGAAAGGGAATAAATTCCGGCACCACATCTACTTCGTTGAATTTAAGCACGTAGAAACCATTGGGATTTCCGTCCTGCATCATGGCATCGCGAACGCCGCGCGGATCGATCAGCCCCGTCGTCCACCCGTTGCCTCGAACTTCGGCGAGAGTATGGGCGACCCATGGTTTACCGCTCCAGCCGTGGCTATGATTGATCTCGACTTTAAAGCTGTTGCTGCTATCGTGACCGGCGATACCATAAATATTTTCGAAAGGGCTAAGAATCTCGATTAGTTCGGCAAAGTTATCAGTTCCTGGGCCGGTTGTAGGAGAAGATTTACCATCGTCGGCAGTCGCCAACAAAGGAATATGAGTAGCAACGACAATGAGTTTATTCTTAGGTACGCTTTCGAGATCATTTTTCAACCAGTCTAACTGTCGCTTGGTGATCACTCCCCGATAGTTACCGGCGCGCGAAGAGTCTTGTATCCCTGCATATTCCACGTTATTCAGAGCAACAAAATGGATTAAGCCTTCGTCAAAAGAGTAATAGGTAGGGCCGAAATGACGCTTGTAAGTTTCGTTGGCGAATAATGCATTGGGAGATTCGAAGTTTATGTCGTGATTTCCAGGTAGATACCATTGAGGAATATCCATCAGGCTCATCATGCGTTTATGACGGTCATAGATGGTCAGATTGTCGAAGGCGACATCGCCTACTGTAATACCGAATTTGACATCATAAGGATTCCCAATCAAAGGATTGACTAGTTCTTCCCGCAGCATGTCCTCACTCAATTCATAGCGAGCCTGAGTATCAGCGAAACCATGGGCCTTGAATTGGGTGTTGCTTGTTGAATCATTGTAAAGGGCGAAATCAATTCGTTCTGGCAGTGGACCTGTAGAATCGATTACAGGAAATAACCATTCTACCGAGGTTCCTGCGATCTGAGATGGAGTACCTTCCGGATAGTGGCGGTAAAAAAAATTCGGGATATTGTTTTCGTCTAAAGGAAGTAAGTAGCCGGCAGGCTTCGATATAAAGAGAATTTCTGTGGGGGCAAGACCGATCTGGTAACTGCCATCGCTTTCTGTAAGTACGACCTCACAACCATTGCTAACTCGTACGCCCCCGACACCTGTCTCACTCCGATCATACATGCCATTGACGTTACTATCTAAGTAAACAGACCCTTGAGCTGTGTCCGCGCCTGCTTGAGTGGATTCACATTGTGCTTTAGCGAGAGGTACAATAAAACAGCTGCTTAAGATAACAACTAAGGGCACTCGGGTAAGCACTTTGTAGGTTTTTAAAACAGAGATTACATTTCCGCAGGAAATTTTATATATTGAATTTAACATGGGAAATTAGATTCTGGCGGTAAAGGCCTTCTTCAGTTCGAGAGCACATTCACTTATAGCTTCCTTTGCCTTATCAATGGCACCGGGCATAGTGATAAAGCCATGAATCATACCCTCGTAATGAGAGTGTTTGACCGGCACGCCGGCTAAAGCTAATTTGTCCACGTATGCCTTGTTTTCGTCTTGTAATGGATCATAACCTGCAGAGAGAACGAAAGCTGGTGGCAAGCCACTGAAATCTTGGGCGTTTAAAGGGGAAGCACGCCAGTGGCTAATATCATCCTTAGCCGCAAAATAATGATCATAAAACCAAGCGATTAGTTCCTTTGTAAGACGATAACCTTCTCCGAAAGTTTCATGGGACTCAAACGAACAACTCATTTCAGTTCCAGGGTAAATAAGTAGCTGAAAGACTAGAGGAGAGCTACCTTCTTTCTTGGTCTGCTGGGCGACAACGGCTGTTAGAGTGCCACCGGCACTGTCGCCCCCTGCAGCGATCCTGCCGGATTCGCCCCCGATAGCGTCAGCATGCGCGGCAACCCACTGTGTGGCTGCCCAGGCATCGTCGATGGCCGCAGGATACTTGTGTTCGGGAGCTAGCCGATAATCGACAGAAATAACAATACACTCGGCCTCTACACAGAGCCCACGGCAAACACAGTCATGACTCTGCAGCGAACCTATCGTGTAACCACCGCCGTGAAAATATACAAGCACCGGCAGTTTCGGTTGATTGCTGGGCCTGTATACAAGGGCTCGCATATTACCACCTGGCCCCGGGATAGTAATTTCCTCTACAGCGGCTGGGCGAGGAGGCGAGCCGCATAATTGTTCACTGGCTCGGTCGTAGACACGCCGAGCTTCCACTGGGTCATAAGCGTTTAGTGGTAGGGCTCCGGATTGCTCTATAGCATCCAGTAACGCCCTAGCTTGAGGATCGAGGGGGTTGATTAGAATTTCCTTGGTTAGTGCACTCGCGAATTACATGGAAGAGTGTAACATTGCAATTCGCTGGAGCAATCAGAATAATGCAGGTAGATTTTGAATTGGCGCGGAGTTAACGAGCAGTGTTCATTCATATTTTTAACCGAATTATAACCATCATATTTATGCCACCAACTTTAAATATGGTCGACTAATGGACGACTCTACACCGATTTTGGTGGGAGCTGGCCAGTTCATTGAGAAAGATGTTCCACCGGAAAAAGCACTACCACCTGTGGGTATTGCCGGTGAAGCCGCAAAAGCGGCACTTGCTGACAGCGGCATTGGTGACAGGCTGAGCCGCCACATAGACACTGTTGTCTCGATTCGAATTATTCTCGACTCCACCAATCGACCCCGGCTAGAAATTCCGTTTGGAAGAGCGGAAAACCCGCCTCGTTCTGTCGCCCGGCGCATCGGGGCCAATCCAGTAAGCGCTATTTACGGCAACGTCGGAGGCAATACTCCGCAAATGTACATCAATGAAGTTGCGGAGCGGATAAGTAACAAGGAGATAGATGTAGCCTTAATAGCAGGTTCCGAAGCGATAAAAACTGCGCAACTTGCACTACGCAGTGACTTAGACCTAGACTGGGATGAGGAAGACGTGGGGTCAATGGAAGATCGTGGGTTAGGAGAGGAGCTCTTCACTCCGCACGAGTTCACCCATGGTATAGGCGTACCAGTTCAATCCTACCCTCTCTTTGAAAATGCATTTCGCGCTCAGCAAGGTAATTCGATAGAGCTGCATATGCAGCAGTTGGGCGCATTGTTTGAACCTTTTAGCAAGGTTGCCGCTAGGAATCCCTTTGCTTTTTTTGGCAAGCAGCGCAGCGCTGAAGAATTGATTACCGTTACCCCAGAAAATCGCTTTATTTGCTTTCCATATCCTAAATGGATGAATGCCATGGACGGTGTAAACCAGGGTGCAGCGGTTATCATGACTTCGGTCGGTAAGGCAAAGGAATTGGCAATAAATCCTCAAAAATGGATCTTTCTACACGGGTCCGGTGAGGCTAATGATAAGCTTACGATGAGTAAACGAGTAAACTATTATTCAGCGCCGGCGCTAAAGTTGAATGTTAGAAAAGCCCTGGACATGGCGGGGAAAAAAGTCGATGAAATCGACTACTTCGACATATATTCCTGTTTTCCGTCAGCAGTGGAAATTGCCTGTAAGGAATTGGGGTTGCCTTATAACGATCCACGTGGGCTGACAGTAACTGGCGGGTTACCGTTTTTTGGTGGCCCAGGTAATAACTATTCGTTGCACGCTGTTGCCGCGATGATTCCTTTGTTGCGAGCTGATCGCACTCAATTTGGGTTGGTCACAGCCAATGGCGGGTACCTTAGCAAGCATGCGACTGGAATTTATTCAGCAACTCCTTGGGAAAGTAAATGGCGGCGAGAAAATCCGGCAGATTATCAGCGTGAAATTGATGAAACGCCAAGCCCAAAATTTTCCGAAATACCCAATGGTAGGGCCACTATTGAAACTTATACCATCTGTTTCAATAAGGGCGTTGCGGAGAGTGGTATAATCGTCGGCCGTTTAGCAGATAGTGGGCAAAGATTCGTGGCGAATACAATCGTTAAGCCTGAATTATTGCAGGGCATGATGGAGAAAGAACAAGTCGGAAGAACAGGCATGGTATCCCACTCCGAGGGAATGAATACCTTCATTCCTTTCTGAATTTATTTATTCTTTGATGGTTACTTATTTGGCAGAGGCACAGAATGTCTGCTCGTGAACAGAAGGAAATCCGCTCGGAGTTCGATTGCAAGCATGTGTTCGTGACTGGTGGCTCACGGGGCATTGGAAGAGCTATTGCCAATGCCTTTGCTGATCGCGGTGCGCGAGTGGCGATTCTCTTTCGGACAAACATAGCTGCAGCCAATGAAACACTGGCTGAGCTTTCCGGAAAGGGCCATATAATCGTGCAGGCTGATATTACGAAACCGGACGAAGTTGCAACAGCCGTTAGTTCCGTTATCGAGCAGTTTGGTAGCCTTGACATAGTCGTCAATAACGCTGGAATCGGTATTTATCATCCGTTGGAGTCGACTTCCTATGACGATTGGCAAACTGCTTGGCGTCAGACTATTGACACCAATCTTCACGGTCCCGCTAATGTCTGTTTTTGTGTAGCGCGGCACATGATTGAGTCGGGAGGCGGGCGCATCGTTAATGTGACTTCACGGGGTGCTTTTCGGGGTGAACCGACAAAGCCCGCCTACGGCGCCAGCAAGGCAGGGCTGAATTCGCTTAGTCAATCACTCGCGGTGGCATTAGCTCCCCATAATATTTTTTTGGGAGTAGTTGCTCCCGGATTTGTGAATACGGAACTAACAGCTGATCGTTTAGAGGGGAAAGAAGGGGATGAGATTAGGGCTCAGAGCCCTTTAAACCGAGTAGCTGAACCTGAGGAGGTTGCTCATGCGGTATTGTTCCTTTGTTCTGATGGTTCAGAGTTTTCTACTGGTACCATTATCGATCTCAACGGAGCATCTTATTTGCGTAGTTAATCGAGTGCTTTATAGAAGAGGCCCAAGCAGGACTATCAACGTACTCTAGTTATGTTTGTGTGGGGAATAGGTCGCTAACAGAGACGACACCTTTCTTTTATTGCAAAGATTCTATGGCCTCAGCAAAGATTAGCTCACCCGAATTGCTCCACGCATTTCTTATATAGTTAATAACTGCAGCCATGTCTTCGGCTGACATCGATCCGCTGAACGATGGCATCTCTCCCCGTCCGATGATTAATACTAGGGCTACATCTATCCCGCTGCCCGTAACGACTTCATTGTTATCTAGTGCCGGATAAACGTCGGCCATACCTTGACCATCCGCTTGATGACACTCGGCGCAATTTTCAAGAAACAAACGTTTTCCATTCTCTTCCGCCTCTAATGAATTTAATGGAGGCAGAGCGGTGACAAGGCGTACTAGGATGAAAAATTTTAAGGGGGCAAGGGTCATAAATTTCATGGCGCGCAGCTTAAGGCTATCGACAGGCAAAAGCAATAAAACGCCTGTATTTCAGTACCCTGGCTGTGGCAACATCTAGGGTTTATCTGATTGGTAATACAGATTAAATGGAAGCGATTGTCAGGATTGAAAACGCCTTGTGTCGAATCGGAAGGCACGATGTGCTGCAAATAGATTCATTTCAAATTTTGCAGGGAGAGCATTGGTGCTTGTATGGACCTAACGGTGCCGGTAAATCACTGTTGGCTAGTCTGTTGATGGGCAAGCGTCTTGAATCTGGCAGTTACGTAAGTTATCGGGATGGTTTCGATCCGGCAAGAGACGCACATATTGTGTCCTTTGAGGAGCAACAGCGACTGTGGGTACGCGATAACCGACTGGATATCAGCGAGTATAGAGCTAATGCCCAGGACGAGGGCACGGTTGTGACAAGGCTGATCGAATCGTCTCGTCAAGCCAACCAACAGGATCCTGGTTTATTAAAAGAGCTATTGGAAACACTAGGTCTGGTAGCGGTTTCCGGGAAAGGTATTCGTTATCTTTCTTCTGGACAAGTTCGCAGGGTATTGCTGGCACGAGCATTGTACGCATGGCGCGAGGGTGTCCCTCAGTTGCTTATCTTGGATGATCCACTCGAGAGCATCGACAAGGAATCGCAACAGCGAATCATGGTTTGCATCGAACAATTTCTGCATGCTGGGTTTTCAAGCCTTCAACTCTGCCGAAGATCGAACCACATCTTTCCAGGAGTTACCCATTTGGCGGTCATGGAGCAATTACGAATCCTCGCTAAAGGAGAGAGGCCCAAGATAGAGCTCAGTGTTGAATTCTGTCGGTTACAAGCGAGGAAGCCAAAGGTACCCGAGCAACTGCCGGCTTGTCTCGATCAAGAGGATACTGTGATCGCGGATAACCAACCGCTCATTCTGTTGGATGGAGTTGATGCAAGCTACGGCGACTTAAGGGTACTCAACAATATTAACTGGAGAATGGAAGCTGACCACCATGTGCTTATCGAAGGACCGAATGGATGTGGAAAGTCCACACTCTTGAGTCTTATAGATGGGGAAAATCACAAGGGTTATGGACAGGATGTATTCCTGTTCGGGCGTCGCAAGGGAAGCGGTGAGACGGTGTGGGAAGTCAAAGCACACTTCGGCATCATATCGAATGAGCTGCATAACAGGTATGTTAAAGGGTGGAAGGTGCTGGATGTATTGGTGTCGGGATTCTACGATTCCATAGGACTTTATGACGACAGTGGGGCTGCAGAGTGGATTGTTGCCAAAGAATGGTTGTCAGCCCTAGGCATTGCAGAATTAGAGCGGCATTACTACCATGAGATTTCCTTCGGCCAGCAACGCTTGGTATTGCTCGCACGGGCTATGGTTAAACACCCCAGACTGCTGGTTCTGGATGAGCCTTGTGTGGGACTGGATGATTACTATCGGGAATTGATTTTAGGGATGCTGGATCTCATCGCCGAGCAAGCTAACACCCAAATCGTTTATGTCAGTCACGTCGTTGGTGAACAACCTGGCTGTATTAACCAGCGTTTGGTTTTCGAAAAATGTGAGACCGGAGGATTTACTCTCTCTCAGGTAATTACCTAGCAGAGTATACATTCTGGAGCTTTCGTGGTCTTACTACGATAGGGAGTGTCACTTACCAGTCCAGATGGGCTTGCGTTTCTCGATATAGGCTTTGCGAGCTTCTTTACTGTCTCGACTATCGAAGGCAGCAGCAAGAGCCTCTGCTGCGGCTTCAGGAACATCAGCGAAACTCATATCTTCCATCTGGTACATCAAATCTCTGGTGCGCCGCAGGCCCAATGGTGACATCTCAGCCATTTTCTGGGCGATTTTTTCAGCCTCGTAGAGCAGGCTACCCGCTCCTACCACCTTGGTTATCAATCCCATTCGCTCGGCTTCCGTTGCTTCTATGGGTTTACCGGTGAATATCAGCTCTGCAGCCTTCATGCGACCAATTAATCGCTGAAGTATCCAAACATGCATTCCTGGGGGTGCAGCAAGATTGGCTAAGCCAGGGTAACCAAAGTCGGCATCGTCGGACGCGATAATCATGTCGCACGTAAAGGCAAGGGTGCAGGCGCCCTCCCGCGCATAGCCATGCACCGCGGCAAGAATAGGCTTGCTTAAGCTTCTTACCAAATTAATGGTGCCTACGTAAAATAAGCGTAAAAAATCTTTCATTTCTGTAGAGTCGAACTCTTCGATGTATTTCAGATCGACCCCGCCAGAAAGGCCATCACCTGTGCCAGACAGAATAATCACTCGTGCATTTGGATCCGTATCAGCCTGCTGCAAAGCGTCATGATATTCCTGCGTCATCTGCAGATTAATAAGATTGGCTGGGGGCCGGTCAAGAGTGATTCTGGCAACTTGGTTCTTTACTTCGTAATGAAGTGTCTTGTAATTTGATTTAGACATAATTTTAAATTCTTGTGTACTGCTTTTCTTGTGGTCAGGCTATGGTTTATGTTTGCATGTTGGCCTTGCTCAGAGCTGGAACAACATTCTGGATCAGGCAGTGCTAATTTTACAAACGGAATAGACTCATGAAAACAACACTTTCCATTTTAATAGCTGGAATTGGTATAGGCGTTTCAGTGTTTGCCGCAGAATCAAGTCTGGAACCTTTGGCTGATCCTATCCCGGAGAAAATTGTAAAGGGGGATATCACAATCGCACTCCAGCGATTCGCCAGGGTACCTTTTACTGAGGATTCCGGAAAACCGCGTCAGACAAATGAAGCCCACGCCCGTATTCAATACATGGGTCCAATTCCAGATGGTTCTGGACGATTGGTGATCAATGACTTGCGCGGACTTTTGTACATCACTGATGAAGACGGTAGCGCGCCAACAGTTTTTCTTGATATGCGAAACCAAGACATTGGCTTTGACGATTCCATGTTCCCCAACGAAACGGGCCTGGCTGGATTTGCTTTTCATCCTGAGTTTGCTGCAACAGGAAAGTCAGGATTTGGTAAGTTCTATACATCCTTTAGCGTGAGTTCTGATAGCGGTCTAGCTAATTATCTAGATGATGATGACGGTAACCACGCAAGCGTAATCCGTGAATGGACGGCAGATGAGCCGGCTTCTAACATTTTTTCCGGGACTACACGTGAGATCTTTCGCATGGGCCAGTTTGATCAGAACCACAATATCGGTAACCTAGCATTCAACTATGCGGCGACTGAGGGAACAACGGATTACGGGTTGTTGTACGCTAGTTTCGGTGATGGCGGGGGAGCCAATGATCCACAGGAACGTGGGCAGTCTATGAGCGAGCCCATGTCGGCTATTATACGGATTGATCCGTTAGGAGAAGGAGGTAACCCCTATGGTATTCCAGATGATAACCCTTTTGTCGGTGTAGAAGGTGTAGCCCCCGAAATTTGGGCTTATGGACTACGCCATCCACAACACTTTTCATTCGATATCGATGGTACGATGTATATCGGCGATATTGGTCAGTCCCAGATCGAAGAGGTCAATATCGGTATTGCTGGTGCCAACTATGGTTGGCGTCTGCGGGAGGGCACCTTTGCAACTGCATTCGGAATTGGTAATGTGCGGCCGAATCCGGTGTACCCCCGCCCCCAAGATGATCAGGAATTCACCTATCCGGTAGCCCAGTTCGATCACGATGAGGGGAATGCCATTAGCAGTGTGTTTGTCTACCGCGGAAATGCTGTGCCAGCTTTACAGGGCAAGGCTGTATTTACCGACATGGTGACGGGGAGGGTATTTTACATCGACACCGACAATCTGGAACCCGGCAACCCCACAACGATCCGCGAATTACGAGTGATGTTCGCAGGTTATGAGCGAAATGTTGCTGATGCAGTGGGGTTTTCGAACACATACGCGTTTGGCAACCGGGCTGGGCTTCGACTCGGCTCTGATAGTCAAGGAGAGCTGTATTTCCTTACAAAAGGGGATGGTCGTGTTCGCAAGGTTATTGCTGCGCCGTAATTGGTCAAGGATTGATCGTATTTTTCTTCGTATTCTGACGTGAGAATAACTCTCCTAGTTAATAGGGACATCGCCAGTTGCATTGCCCTTAACAGATTGGTGCCTGCTTTGCTCGAACACCAATTGACTATCGGTCTGTCCGCATCTGTGGGGAGGGTCGGAAAACTTCTTCCTGACCTGAAAACCTTGAAGTTCTTTGAACAGGAACTGTTTAATGATCTTTTATTCCCGCTCATCGATGGTTGTCACCCGGCACCAAGCGCTGAGCTCAAGACATTTGAGGCGCTTAGCCATCTTGCTGGTACGGAGATACAGGAATTTAATGCAATAAACGCGGGAGTTGATCTCAAGAATTTTAAGGAATTATTCCCTGACCTCGTTATATCCATTCGTTACGGCGTCATTCTTAAGGACGCTGTAATCGGGATACCCAAGTATGGTGTACTGAATCTTCACTCAGGCTTGTTACCGGCTTACAAAGGCATTATGGCTACGTTCAGAGCGATGCTGAATGGTGATACACAAATTGGTTCGACGTTACACTACGTCAACGATCATACTATTGACACGGGGCCTATTGTTGGTTCGACTTCCTTTCCAGTTCAAAAAGATAGATCTTACCTATGGCATGTGCTTCAACTTTACGAGGCCGGTTGCGAAAAACTTGTGGAGGCTGTGAATACGATCGCTGCTGGTAATGAATTGAACTGCGTCCCGCAAATCGCAGCGGGGAACTACTATTCTTATCCTACAGAGGAGGAATTATCTAATTTCGCGCATAAAGGTCTATCGTTGGTAAAAAGTGATGAAATACTCTCAATCGCCCGACAATTCCTGACGCGCTACTAACCAAACCTCATCAATAAGCTAATAAACACAAGAGTCGGTGGGTTAATGAATTAGGGGGAACAGGCTGGCCTGGAAAACCAATCGTAGTGAATCTCGAGCTACCCTCTTTCGTTGACCTTTGCTGGAATTTGGGGAAGCTAGTTTAGAATTTCCAGCGAAGGCCTACTAGCGCAGTCCTTGGCATTTGAGCCCTTGCTCCGTTTTTGGGTGCTCTTGCCACTATGTCTTCTTCATCCGTAACATTCATTATCGTTAGATAAGCATCCAACGATTCGCTGAATTCCCTCGTAACCACAAGGTCTAGTTCTGAATGGCTATCAATCTTAGTACCCGCTGGGCAACTTGCCACAGAACAGGTATCACCAACCGAATAATATGTTGCATTACCAGACCAACCAGCTCCGTTATCAAAACCTACGCTAAGAGCAAGCTGAGAATCTACAGTATCAGGTATATCATCACCAGAAGTTACAGTACCCCAGAAGGAGCTACTAAAAGTGTTGTCAAATTCAGCATTGGTAGACGTGTAGCTTAACGTTACTGGAAAGGTTAAACCGCCAGACTCAAAAACGGTTTGTCCGAATATCTCAAACCCTTCTATTTCAGCCTCTCCGGCATTGTAGGAATCACCAATTTCGCAGTCGCCTACAGCACCACCCGACGCGGTGCAACTTCCAAACATATTTTTATAATCTGTCTGAAAATAACCAACATCGATGTAGGTATTTCCATTAGCATAGCGTACCCCTAACTCTATGTTGTCTGCTTTTTCAGGATCTGCACCACCACCAGTCGGTGTAAAACCCTCGTTAAAGCCAGCATAAATTGATACTGAATCATTAATATCATACACCACACCAGCACCAAATAGACTCACTTCGTCATTCGCTAATTCCTTAGGGTAGCCCTTTGCGGCATTAACCGCACTTCGAGCGGAGTCAACGTATCGCTCCTGGGTAATTTCCCAATCCTCAGAACGATATCCGATGTTGAGCGAAAGATTATCTAAAGTTATGACATCTTGAATGTAGAAAGCTTTAGCCTCAGCCTCAGTTAATCTGTTATTGGAGGAATAACCTGGAAGACCTCCATCTATCGACAGTGCACCCATTTTGCCTCCACTCCAGTTAGCAACTTCGTACCACTGGAATCGGTCCTCACTATCTTCGGTATCACGATAGCCTACCGTCACAGAGTGTATGTCATTAGTCCAGTTTAACCTTAGGTCTAAACCGTCAGACTCATACTCTCGATGATTATGCTTTAGCTTGATCTGGACCGCTTCCGTATTGTCGCCATTAAGTATGGCGAGCGCATCAGCGCTGCCGGAATTTGCTGCACTGATTATATTGTTTATGCCATTTCCTAAGGCATAAACTTTGTTGTTATCTATTTTATCTACCTTGAACCAGTCACGAGCAAAATCATTTTCGTAATAAGTTGCATTAAGCTCAAACTGACCCATTGAAACACCATAGTTCAAGGAGAGTGTCTCATGCTCATTGTCCATGTTGTCGTACTTAGTTAATCCATAACGCTCATGGGGATCGGACTTAAAAGACTTATCAGCTAGACCCACATAAGTCTGATCCGAGTCCTCCTCGGACCATTGATATTTAAAATTCAACTCTTGGTAAATATCAGCATCACGATCACTATTCAAACGGAATTTAGCAACGTAGTCATCCTTAGTGAAACCCGTATCGCCTGACTCATCCTGGATGTCATCAAAGCCATCGGTCTCCCAAACATGAGTTTCCAACAAAAATCCAAAATTTTCAGTTGAGTTGCCGTACGTAACGTGGGTTCGTTGAGCTCCGTCTTGTCCTATCTCTTGATTAAAAAATCCGGACTGCTCCTCGGGTATAGGTGTGCTTAGCAAGTTTACTGCACCACCAATGGTGTATGGACCTTGAGTTATAGCAGAAGCACCTTTTAAAACCTCGACACCTGCTAATCTTCCTACAGTTGGGAAATAGTAAGCAGAGGATGCGGAATAAGGACCTGGCGCTATAAGATCCCCGTCCTCCATAAGTGTTATTTTTCCTGACCTATCAGCATAGGTACCTCTTATACTGATATTAGGTCTCAACCCGTATCCTTCTTCAGGCCTAAAATTCACGCCCGGTACCGAAGATAGAATCTTGTGAATGTCGGTATACTCAAAAACCTCTAGATCTTCCGCAGTTACTACCTTCGCTGTTCCAGCCACATTTCTAGCATCCTCTTGCGAGCCAACTATAGTAATAGTCTCAAGTTCGGGATCTTCTGATTCTGAATTTTGCGCCACTAAACAGGAAGAAGCCGATACAAGGGCTATCGCCATGGCAATCTTCGATTTACTAAAACGGTTTTGACTCATAATTACTATTTGCACATCTTAATAATAATTGTAGTAGTAATGATAATCATTATCATTTAAGGTGTCAAACAGACAATTGGCCGAAGTTCTTCCTTGTCTAAACGGATAGGTTACGGTTTTTTTATTGGCTCAATTATTCCGAAGGCGGTCAGTTTTTTAATCATATCTAGTGTGGAACCGTCTTCTGAGTCGCCCAGGCTTGCTGCTGAAAATGGTTCGCCCGAAAGGATAACTTGCAGCACTTTATAAGCTTTTAACTCAAAGCGCAGATCGCCACCACCACAAATAATAACCGTTTCGAGTTCGTCACGTTTCAATTTAGCTTGCAAATTAGGCCGCCGAATATAGGGCCTTTCTTTTGGAAGATTAGAAGAGGTGTCAATGAGAGACCCGCGTAAGTTAGGGGTGCGTTCACGTATGAAGTTCTCCTTAATCACTTCGAACACTTTGTCGAAGTTTGAGTTTTTTTGAAATTCATTTATTAGTTCATCAAAATAGATTTTAGCGGATTTGTTGTTATAACCGGGTCGAGCGAAGCCTGGCGGTAAGGAGCGTCTAAACCTGGGGTTTCTAATAGCTACTTCCGAGAGAGCCTCCAGCATTAGGTCAGCCCATTTTTTGACTATCAGTCCTACAGTAATATGGAGTGAAGCCTTTTCACCAACACTTATCGCATCGTGCATAAGACCTCTGGGTATATAAACACATTCGCCTTTTTTTAATTCGAATTCTTTCTGTAGTTCGCCGGCCTTATAATCTTTTGTATTGAAACTTTCACCTCTATATGGATTGTCGATCGGCTTTTGATAAAGACGCCATTTCTTTGTGCCGGATAATTGAATGACGAAAACATCATGATCATCAAAGTGGGTGTTGAACCCTTGACTGCTTCCAGGAGTTAAATAAATGTTAGTTTGGACATGGCTACTAAATACATTTTCAAGAGACCGACAAAATTTTGCGAGGATTTCATCCGCAAGATGAAGTTGAGGTAATATTATTGTTGCGCCTTCCTGGTAATGCCTAATGACCGCCCCGCGGTCAATATTACCGTTCTTAAAAGTGTAATAAGAGCGTTCGATTGGAGGCTCTTTACGAACCATTTCTAAGGAAGATGGTGGGAGCTCTGTAGACGCTATTATTTCATCGATACGGTCAATAGATAAAAGGCCGTGAAACCTATTAGCGTCATTATGCTTGCTGAGCAGAGCTTCCTTTTCATGATAGGTTTTAAAAAATTCCGTTTTACTGATGGGTGATATTAAGTAGGAAAGCGGATCCTTAATTATCGCTTCAAGTGGCATGTCAGATCTGGATATTAACCACGACCAGATTGATCACTCGAATCCGAATCACTGCTGGTGCGAGGAGCACGATCACTGCTGTCAGATTCTTCGGCATCGGATTGATTGCTTGAGTTGGAGTCACTGGCGGCGCGGCCGGATTGATCACTCGAATCTGAATCACTGCTGGTGCGAGGAGCGCGATCACTGCTGTCAGATTCTTCGGCATCGGATTGATTGCTTGAGTTGGAGTCACTGGCGGCGCGGCCAGATTGATCACTCGAATCTGAATCACTGCCGGTGCGAGGAGCACGATCACTGCTGTCAGATTCTTCGGCATCGGATTGATTGCTTGAGTTGGAGTCACTGGCGGGGCGGGCGGATTGATCGCTCGAATCTGAATCACTGCCTGTGCGAGGAGCATGATCATTGCTGTCAGATTCTTCGGCATCGGATTGATTGCTTGAGTTGGAGTCACTGGCAGTGCGGCCGGATTGATCACTCGAATCCGAATCACTGCTGTCAGATTCTTCGGCATCGGGTTGATTGCTTGAGTTGGAGTCACTCGCGGTGCGGCCGGATTGATCACTCGAATCTGAATCGGTTCTTTCCTGGATGACCGCGCTCGAGGCGAAAGTAGATGAGACAACACCTAGGAATGATGACGCAGATACAGCCACAACACCTGAAACTATTTCAAGGAACGATCTACGACCTAGTTTTTTCTTCATCATCAGCAAAAATCCAATTTTCTAAATATTAATGATAATCATTCTTAACAAACGCCTAATCGAATGCAAGTGTTTTGTATAAATCAAATCTAGAAAAGCAATACATCAGACTCGAATAATAGGTTTTTACAGCCTTTAGTTAGAGTCAACATTTAACTATTGTTGCTTAATCGTATAACCGACCTATATTCCACCTAACAAGACCATCCGATTCATTACTGGCCATTAGAAAGATTTGATGTTCCGTACTTTCTGGAGCAATGAGACTGATTTCCTGGCTTCCAGGCCCGGCAAAGTCGAGGGAAATAGCTTCTCCAAGATTTTGGCGAAAACCAATAGTAATTGAGCCTGAACCCGTAGCCTCGATTTTCCCGTTGAAATTGATGCCTGGCCGTATCTCGCCTCTCGTGGAAAATTGAACTTCTATGCCACCGAGTGACCTGAATCCATACTCTACCCAATCATTGGGTACAGCCTCAAAAATTATTGAAAGATAGATTGCAGTCAACAACATAAGAGCATTTAGCCAACGCCAATATCCCATTGAATACCACCAGGACTTAATAGCTTGCTTCATAAGAGCTGAATTTCTTCTGCGGTTGCTACTCTCGACCCGGTGGGCAGCTCTTCAGTAGGCTTGATTTTATCTCCCAACCGTTTTGTATAAATAACTGCACCTGTTAGTGCCATTGAAGTCATAAACAACCCAAAAATAAACCAGATGATTTTCGAAGTAATACCACCGAAATTACCAAAATGAAGCGGATCAGCAGCCTCGGAAATTCGCGTATGATAATTTAGGTCTTCGCCCCTGTAGCTACCAAGAGTTTCTAAGTTAAGTGGATCGATATAAACACCATTAGCCCTAGGGCGAACGAGTGTAGCAGTTAAGTCTCCCTGGATTATTAGAGGATCTTCTGAGAAAGAAGGAAAAAGTATACGCCGAACTTGTAGACCAGGAAGTTCTTCTATAGCTATTCCGACGGCTGCATCCAAATCGGCGCCCGTAAAATTTTCCGGTAGAGAATATTGTCTTTCTTCCACTCTTACAGCAGATGGAGGGAAAGGGGGAGAATTGCCACCTAATTCCTCTACGAAATACCATAAGCTCGTAATAGCTATCAATGCGATAAACCAACTAATCCATAATCCAGCAAGACGATGAAAATCACCAACCCAAACGCGAAGCTTTCTGTCGAAGCGTGGACGCTTAAAAAAGCCTGTCCAAAACTTCTTGTAAATAATGAACCCAGCAATAAGGGATATAGTTAGCGGAATCGCCATAAAAGAAACAATCGGGGTTCCGGTTCTTTCAGGCATCATTAGGTTCCGATGCATTGACCGAAAAAATCTTTGCACGTTATACCAAGATGTTGCCCCAAGGAATTCGCCATCCAGTGGGTCTAACCATAATCTCACGCTTTCTTGCCAAGGAGTAATAGCTATTCCTTGTAGAGAAAACCACGAGTCATGAAGCCGAAAAATCCCTACCAATTCATAACCCGAATATTCCTCTGTTACGGAATCAAATGCGGCACCCCAGGCAACTTGCTCAGGTGAAACATATTCTTTAGAACGCATCTCGGGAGTTAACAACCAATCTATTTCCAAGCTAAATACAGCGATTGTTCCCGTGATGAGAATAAACGTTAAAAACAAGGAAAGTTTCAAGCCTAACCAAGAATGGGTTTTATACCAGAACAGATCTCGAGATTTTTTGTTCATTAATACAGAAGCCTATTGGCATCATAATTCAGTAATGATAATGCAAATCATTTACATCATATCAAAAAGGGGGAGCTTAATCTTGCGAAGAACCCTAGGGCCGCGGGGTGATTCGTTTGGTGTCTTAGCGCTCACCAAGTAGTTCCCCAACTTCCGAGTACTATTGTCGAATAAGCTGGAGCTGGTGGAGTGGATAATTATTGATAAAGGTAATATTTCTGAAGTGAGCGTGATAGAGCTGATGATCACCTTTCATATGTGGTCCTGACCTACTTGTATCAGTTATTATCTCTAACCAAGTAAATTGCCGAGAAACTTAAAAATGAGTCGAAGAAAGTTTATCCGCGATAGTGGTCTGTTGTCAGCCTCATTGATGCTCCCTTCCTTAGCCAGATCAGAGGATAACTGGTCAGGTGGGCAGATACAGCATTTGATCCCGCTGAGCAACCACGACCGAATCATGCTGAAGGTGTCATTTGCCGAGCCCCAGCAAAGACCCTCATTACGCATTGGTCAGCGCAGTTTTGGGGGTATAAAAACCGATACGCTGGGTCGATTTTGGACTTTTCATGCCGAGGGTCTGGAAAGTATGCAGGAATATGAATTGACCTTGGAGCAGCAGGGCAATCAATATGCGAATTCTTGGTCTCTTAGTACGGCCCCGGTACCGGAGGCCAATGTGGAATCAATGCGTATACTGGTATTTACTTGTGCCGGAGGCCCTGACAATGCGCAAACTGATACCGGAATATGGCGTTACCTGCCGGTATCTACTCGGCAACGCATGTTCCAACGTGCCCTCTCCTTTGCGCCGGACCTTGCTGTCGGCATAGGCGACCAGGTCTACTGGGATCAAAATGTTGCCCGGCGCTGGCGCGGTGGTGAGCGGGGCCAGGCGAATCGACAAAGCATCTGGGGGAAGTACGGTAGTTTCGATGAGGACCTCCCGGTTTTCGGATCACTTAATGAATCCACCCTGACTGGTTGTCTAGATGAGCAAATTGCATCTCTATATAGCACCACTTTTCGTTCCGTGCCGCTAATCCTTACCCAAGATGATCACGATTACTTTGAGAACGACGAAGGCACTGATGACATTGTTACCTTTCCACCTCGCAATTTTACGGCACGGCTTGGCAGGGCGTCCCAACTTCTCTATTTCCCGGAGTTTCTGCCGGAAATTAACCGACCTGCGCACCTTGCCGGGTCCAGTCCCAGTGGGATTAGTGGATCTTATGGTTCCTATCGATGGGGCTCACTCCTTGAATTACTAATGTATGACTGTAGGCGATTTATCACGTTGGCGGGCCCCACTGCAGTGTTAATTGAGGGGCAAGCCGAGCGTTGGATTGCGAGTCGCACCGCAGATGAAATTACTAGGCATTTGATTCATATCCCTTCCACTCCTTTTGGCTGGTCAGCAGGCAAATGGGGAGAGTGGTATCCGGACTATTTGCAAGCTAGTGGCCAGCTTGGGCTGGAGGTTCCAAAACCCTACTGGCAACCGGGTTGGTTTGCGCAGCATCAGCGGATACTTTCCAGCATTTCTCACCAGGAAGACCGAATCCCCATCGTATTGTCTGGGGATTTACACGCGATAGGTTCGGGGTTGATTACTCGAAGTGGTGAACTCAACTTCGATAATCCCGTTCAGACAATCCTTGCAGGCCCGATCGGCACCGGTACCGGATGGCCGAGCTCTGCGCGTGGTATTGGTGCTACTGTGCCGGTCGACCTGGAAGTGGAAGAACGGGCAAGTCCCATCGAAAATAATGGGTTTTCGATATTCGACATAGATACTGACAGTATTGAAGTGCGTCAGTTTGCCTGGTTGCCCGAGCAAGGATTAGACGCAATCGATAACCTACAGCCATTTTCTACATTCAGGTTGTCGCGGTCTTGAGAGGGTGAAATAACTCTGTTTGCAAGACAGTTATTTCATCATACCCCAACAATAAGTGAACCCGAGTTTAAACATTTAGCATTGTTACCATTTTGCCGAGGAAGCGAGGTGAATTTAACATCGGTCTCTAAGGAAAATTGAAATTATGAATAACTGGATCTACCTATTTGTCCCGATCACCTCTGAAGTCATTGCCACTTCCACTCTAAAATCAAGCGAAGGTTTTACCGTGCTTGTGCCATCGATAATTGTTGTAGCTGGTTACATCGCGGCGTTCTATTTTCTGTCTCTAACTCTAAGCACTATCCCAATTGGTGTGGCTTATGCTATTTGGTCTGGCGTTGGTTTAGCGATGATCACTCTAATAGGTTGGGGTCTATTCAACCAGAAGCTGGATCTGCCAGCGATAACCGGTATCTTGCTTATTGTTTCGGGAGTCATTGTTATGTATGGGCTTTCGATTTCTTCGCTCACTAAATAATAACTTGGCACGGTCTGCCGTGCTGGTTACTTTTTCTCACTAATAACACCCGGGTTTGTCTACTCTGGAAAGCCAAATATTAAGTTAGTGCTGATAACGTCGGACTAGGTAATCTCTATCTAGTGATCGCGATCTTGAACGGGATTTACGGTTGACAACTGGCTACCTTCCGTTCATTGCGTTGCTGTTGTCAATAGTGTACTTATGGTATTCGGGCTAGAGTATGAAACAAATCAAAGGATCCGAATAAGGTTGAAGCGTTATGAAAATAATTCTTAAGAGCAGGCTGATTGTTGTTTTTTTAGTGACATTTATCCCATTTACCGTCATTGCACAGGACCGTCTTAGTATTGCGGAGGTTAAGGACGGACTGCATGTCATTACGGGTCCTGGGGGCAATATTGGGGTTCGTGTCACAGCAGAAGGCGTCATTCTGATCGATGACAAGTATCCTCAGGATTTCGATGAGATCCAATCGTTAGTAGCAACAGTAAGCGACTTGCCGGTTAAGTATGTGATCAACACCCACCACCATGGCGATCATTCGGGAAGCAATGCCAGCTTTCTGCAGGTTGCTGATGTTATCGCTCACAAGAACGCCAGAGATAACATGATCCGGGGTGACCAGGATGGGCTTCCCGGGTTGATTTATACTGATCAAACCTCAGTATTCTTGGGAGGGGCAGAAGTACGGGCTTACTATATGGGACGTGGGCATACGAATGGCGATTCGGTAGTGTATTTTCCTGATTTAAAGACGGTACATGGCGGAGATCTGCTGCATGGAACAGCGCCTTTTATCGACTATGCTAATGGCGGCAGCAGTCGCGGTTGGGTGAACACAATGAACAATATCCTGTCACTTGACTGGAACACAGCAATTCCGGGTCACGGAGAAGTTATGAATCGTCGCGACGTGCTAAATTTTCGAAATCAAATGGAAGCCGTTCGAATACGCATGGCAGAACTGGTCAGGCAAGGCCTTGTTGCTGGCGATGCACCAGAAGCAATTAAGGACCCGAATTTGAGCTGGACCCAAGCGGAAAATGGTCTATTTATGAACCGAAGCATTCCTGGATTTTATGAGGAAATTGCTGGCGAATTATAAGCTGTAGTTTAGCAATTGGTTATGTCCGGAGAAACCGACCTTGATAAGCTTCTCTCGCTAATGCAGCCCAGGCTTATCGAGGGTGAATACGTATTTTGTTCGGTACCCGATAGTAAATATGGTGACTTTACTGAATTGAAACCGCTCGCCAGTTACCAGGAAGCAGAAGGACTTAGCCTGCTTCTCAATAGGCACAAGGCTGATGACGCGGGGCTTCGATATGACTCGGTTTTTAAAGGTATCAGCCTATCAATTCACTCAAACCTCAATGCCGTAGGATTTGCGGCGGCAGTGAGTTACAAGCTGGCCAGCAATGGTATTTCGGCGAACATCATTGCCGCTCACTATCACGATCACGTTTTTGTTCCTGTCAAACGCGCTGAGTTCGCGCTGCGCTTACTCACAGAATTCGCAGCCTAGATGTTCCGGGGTATAGTTGGGAATCATTCCTGCCCAGCCAGTTACGCAGGACTTGTTTTAGATTTGAAGAGCGGTAACTGCTAAATGAACCACAAAAGAGGTATTTAATTATGATAGTGGGATTTAGACGAGCAATCATCGCCAGTCTCTTTCTGTTTCAAATAATCAGTTCAGCATTTGCACAACAGGGTGGGCCTATTGTTATCGAGGGGCTCGACCAGCCTGTAGAAATACTGAAAGATCATTGGGGAATTTCACACATTTACGCCCAGACCGAACACGATCTGTTTTTTGCTCAGGGTTATAGCGCGGCACGCGATCGTTTGTTCCAGTTTGAAATCTGGCGCGCCCAAGCCACAGGAACTATGGCTGAGATATTAGGGCCTCGCGCAGTGGAGCGTGACCACGGCACTCGTCTATTCAAGTTCCGTGGGGCTATGGCGGAAGAAATGAATCACTATCATCCCCGGGGCGTAGATATAATCGGCGCATTTGTACACGGGGTAAACGCTTATATTGATGAAGTATTACAGAATCCCCAAAATCTCCCGTTACCGTTCAAGCTGCTTGGCATAGAACCTAGACACTGGTCAGAAGAGGTGGTGGTTTCCAGACATCAGGGTCTGCTAGGAAACATTGGGCTGGAACTGAGCACTGGCCGCGCCGTATGTACAATTGGTGCTGAAAAAGTAAAGGAGCTACGTTATTTCCATCCGCACGAACCGGATCTTTCCCTAGACCCTTTCATTGATTGCGAATCTCTCGTGGAGAACGATATTTTGGGACTCTATAACGCATATCGCAGAAATATTCGGTTTCAGCCGAGTGATATTGTTCTTGCAGAAGCCCGAAATGATGACACTACATTTGAATCTATCGCCGCACTACTTGATTTCGAAGAAAAGAATTTACAAAAACATGATCTTGATGACATTGGCAGTAACAACTGGGTAGTAAGCGGCAGACTCACCCAGGACGGTTGGCCGATGATGATCAACGATCCTCATCGCGCCCAGGCGGTTCCTTCTTTGCGCTATTGGGCTCACCTGGTAGGTCCTGGCTGGAACGTCATTGGCGGAGGAGAACCGGAGATTCCAGGTATCAGTATTGGCCACAACGAATACGGAGCCTGGGGTCTCACCGTGTTTAACACCGATGGTGAAGATCTCTATGTCTACAAAGTAAATCCAGATAACCCAAATCAGTACCTTTACCAGGGAATGTGGGAAAACATGCGCATTATCGAGGAAGTAATCAATGTCAAAGGAGCTGACCCAGTCACTGTTGAATTAAGATACACTCGGCATGGTCCTGTGACTTTCCAAGATATGAATAAAAATCTGGCTTACGCGGTGCGGCCAGCATGGATGGAATTTGGGGGGGCTCCTTATCTGGCCTCACTGCGTATGGATCAAGCTCGTAACTGGACAGAATTTCGCGATGCTTCCAATTACAGCAATATTCCGGGTGAAAATATGATTTGGGCCGATCGCGATGGCAACATTGGCTGGCAGGCAGTAGGTATTGCGCCAATTCGTCGCAACTTCAGTGGTATGGTTCCAATTCCTGGCGATGGCCGCTTTGAATGGGATGGCTATCTCCCAATCAAGGCCAAGCCCAACGAGTTCAACCCATTGCGTGGTTACATAGAAACCTCCAACAGCAACTATACTCCACCCGATTTTCCTTATTTGGATGCAATCGGTTATACCTGGACTGACCCTTATCGTTGGGCGAGGGCCAGTGAAGTGCTCGGAGCCGGTCGCAAGCTCAGCATGATTGATATGGTTGAGCTGCAACATGACTATTTGTCGATTCCGGCGCGAACGCTAGTCCCGTTCTTTAAAGAGCTGAAAGCTGATGATCCCCAGATTGAAAGCGCGCGGCAGATGTTGCTAGACTGGGATTTTGTGCTGGACAAAAATTCCATTGAGGCGGGTATCTATGTAGCTTTCGAGCGCAAGCTGCTGGACAAAATGGAAGAGCTGAAAGTCCCAGAAATTGCTCAGAGTTACTTGAGAGTGGGCATGAAGACCACGATAGATATGCTGTTGGCACCGGATGGTGATTTTGGCGTCAATCCAGTCAGGGGAAGAGATGAGTTCTTGCTGAACACGCTAGCCGAAGCCATAGCTGAGCTGAGAGAAAAACTCGGACCGAATATCCAAAACTGGGTCTACGGGCAGGAGGATTACAAGCATGCCCTGATCAGACATCCTCTGGGATCAGCCGTCAACGACGAGCTGCGCGCGCATCTCAACGTCGGGCCAGCACCACGGGGAGGCAATGGTTTCACGGTTGGTAATACTGGTGGTGGCGATAACCAAACTTCTGGAGCCTCGTTCCGTATTTTCGTTGATACAAGAGATTGGGATAATACGCTGGGCATGAATGTACCTGGACAGGTGGGTGATCCCGATCATCCCTTATATGCCAATTTATTCGACCTGTGGGCAACGGATAAGGTTTTTCCAGTATTCTATTCTCGGCAAAAGATTGAAACCGTGCTGTTCGAAAAACTGGATCTGATTCCTGCAAATTGAGAAATTGAAAACTAAAAGAAGAGGTGGTGTTAATGGACAGATTAGATAACGATGGTATTCGATTACCGATAAAAATCGATAGCACTTCCAATGGAGAATATGAGCCGATTCCTATTACAACAAGAAATGAACAAGGTAATAAGCTCGCCCTGGATTGGGCTACGAAGAGCTCCCGGCGGCTCGGAAAATCTCGGCGCAAATTCCTGATTTCAAGCTGCGGTGCTGCCAGCTCGCTGTTGGCCCTTAACCATGCTAACGCGTATCACAATCGCACGGGTGGTTTCTTCGATGTTAGGGAAGAGAGCGCACTTGATAACCACTCGGCCTATGCCCAGGTAGGTGGGAATGAGTTTATTTTTGATGTACAGGGTCACTATGTGAATCCGGAGGGGGACTGGCTTAGTCGTATTCCGCCTAACGCCCGACCTTATGCGGGAATGGAAAAAGCAGCCTGTGAGGCGGCTAACTCCGGCGCAAGTCGTGCTTATCTGAATTGCTTGTCTGAAAGTGAATTTATCAAAGACATTTTTCTGGACAGTGACACTGATATCATGGTTTTGTCATTTGTGCCTTCAACACGCGAGAATGAACCAGTCACTATCGAGGATGCGGATCAAACTCGTCGTATCGTCGCGGAGTTAGAAGGCAGTATGCGATTGATGATTCACGGCCGAGTAAACCCTAACCAAGATGGCGATCTGGAAGGAATGGATGAGCTGGCGGAGAATTGGAATATTTCGGCGTTCAAGACTTACACCCAGTATGGACCGGGAGGTAGGGGTTTTTTCCTCCATGAAGATGCCGGCCTAGCCATGATTGAACGAGCGGGAAGGCTCGGTGTTAGGAATATCTGTGTGCATAAGGGGTTGCCGTTTGGGCCACAGTCTTATGAGCATAGCCAGAGCAGAGATGTGGGTATTGTAGCCAAGCAATATCCGAACATGAACTTCCTGATCTATCACTCAAGCTTTGTTGCCACCGTCGAAGAGCAGGAATTTGCAGAAGGCTCCGGTCGCGATGGTATCGATACTTTGATTCAGTCTTTAATTGACAATGGCATTGCCCCAAACTCGAATGTGTATGCAGAACTGGGCAGTACCTGGCGATTCCTGATGCGCGATCCCAACAATGCGGCTCATTCTTTAGGTAAGCTATTCAAATATGTTGGGGAGAACAATGTATTATGGGGCACTGATTCCATTTGGTATGGGTCCCCTCAGGACCAGATTCAAGCCTTCAGAACTTTTCAGATTTCGGAAGAATACCAGGATCGCTACGGCTATCCTGAAATTACAGCTGAGCTGAGAAGAAAAGTATTTGGCCTTAACGCTGCTGTACCTTATGGTATCGAGGGATCAGAAATTCGTACATTGATGACGGCGGGCGATTTAGTATCGATGGAAAAACTGGCCTATCAAGAAGACCCACAACCATCGTTCCTGACTTATGGTCCGAAGACTCGAAGAGAGTTTATTAATCTGCTGAAATGGGGGTAAGCAGAAACTAATTAATTCGATGTGCCGCAGGTGAAAACTATGTCTCTTCGTATTCGTACACTTCGACGCTGATATGCTCCAGCGTCAAATGGTTTGCAAGAAGTGATTTGTAATAGTCAGGCTGTTGCGGAGAGCGGGAAACAATAGAGATAATTGCAGAGTAAATATCCGGGCCTACCGCCCAAAGATGTAAATCAACTATCCGGTTGTCATCGTTTTCTATTGTTTTCCGGATGCTATCCTGGGTTTCTTTTGAACTTTGTTGATCTAGTAAAATAACACCTGTTGACTTTAACAGGCCCAGTGACCAGCGTGCCACCAGTGCGGCGCCTACAAGACCCATCAGGGAATCCATCCACACTGCGCCAAAATACTTACCGACCAACAGCGCAAAGATAGCCAAAAGTGAGGTTATCGCATCCGCGAGTACATGGAAGTATGCGGACCTCAGATTATGATCTTGGCGGTGATCATGATGATGTTCATGCCCGTGCTCGTGCTTCATCCCAAGGATGAACACTGAAGCTCCGTTGACCACGAGGCCGAGTACGGCTACGAAAATAGCCTGGTTAAAGGCAATGCTTGTCGGCGTAATCAGCCGTTCGACACTTTCCCAAGCCATCATCGAGGCGACCACGGCCAAGAGGAGTGCACCGGTATATCCGCCTAGCGTATTGACCTTGCCGGTGCCAAAACTGTATCGCTCGTTGTTGGCATTGCGGCGGGCATATACATAGGCGAAAGCGTTTATGCTTAGAGCTATAGTATGCGAGCCCATGTGCAGGCCATCAGCCAGAAGCGCCATAGACCCAAAGGCTAGCCCGGCAGCTATCTCCACCAACATCATTGATGAAGTCATCGCTATAACTATAAAAGTGCGAAATTCACCGGGTTGTTTTTTGTCCTGTCCGAAGGCGTGCGAATGCCTCCATCTGCGCAGTACTTCTTCTTTCATATGGATTCAGTTATAACATGAGGTTTTGGGCCAAATCTATTGGGTCGTGCCCAAGCAAAGTGAAACGATTTTCGGAACAGTAACCCTGTTTTTTATCATTAACAATGACAGGACTAGCATTTTCCAGCGAGCACAGATTAGACTTTTTTAAATAAAAGTAAAGTGGTTATTGCTCTATTATAAATAGCATCCTAATATATTGTCTGGTTAAGTAATCCTAATCCAAAAGTCAACAGTGGCGTCATAAGCCTTATTTTTTGAATGCCATTCTTAATCAGAGGAGGGATAGCCAGTTCAATCCTTAAGTCAGGATTGAAAATTGGGATATGGCATTGTATGTAGGTCTTGGACGTTATCAGGCTTTGATGAATGTCATAAGTTAAAAGTGAAGTTTCATGCACTAGCGGTTTGATGAAAAGTGAGTTTATAAAAAATTAGGAGAACAAAATGAGTTCAGAAAACATCATTATAGCTTTGATAGTTGCTGTAGCGGTAATTGGCGCATTTGCTGGAGAGAGTATCGATGCACAATACGTAGCTCTGGCGCTGGTTGGGTTAGGCTTGATCACTGGCGGTATGAACCCGTCAGGTGATATGGGTGAGCGTACCGGTATGCTGCTAATAGCTGTCGCGTTGCCTTCAGTCGCAAACCAGTTAGATGCGATACCTGCGGTTGGTATGTATCTAAATAGCATCCTCGATAATGTTGCTGTAGGTGTTGCGGGTATGTATCTAGCCAATTTCACCATAGCGCTAGTTGGCCGAATAAAACCTGCATAGCAGGCATAGACTACTTTAAGTAAACTGCGCGATCCATGCTGCGGAGCAGTCTTAAGCAGAAGGTAGCGTGTACTGATTACGAGCGCTGCGCCCATGGCGACCGAGCTAAGAAAGCTATCGCGAAAGTGGTCATTCGTCCTAAATTTAAGTCGCAAAAAGGCGAGTCGCTAGACTCGCCTTTTTAACGCATGACTGGTTTTAATCCGCCATAATTCGTGACGCGACCTCATGGCCCAACGCTGCAATGGCATAGCCAGCTATCGCAATGGAAAATTGATCAACGATTTCATTCAGATACATACCAACCACAGGTATCGCATCCAAACTATTCGCGATAGTGGGGAACGCATATGCGGCTACGATAATCATGGCTTGTGAAGCATGATCTGAAACCCGGCTCATTATTCCGTGTACCAACCCAATGCCAACAAGAATCAGGGCCCAATATTCCATATCAACAAAAGTCGCTAAGACAGCCACAGCTAACGCCAGAATTGGGGCGATTTTATCTATATTCATAGTTATTTCCTTAATTAGTATTGTAATAAAACAACTCCGAGCGTAGTGCCATCAAGCTCGCTTCTTGTATCTAAGCATTTTAAGGACATCTTCTCAAGCTCTATGACTAACAATGTGTCCGTGGCAGATAGCTCCGTCATTTTTAAGTAATTGGTTTGTAGGTTTTATGAAATTGCGGTTGGTGCAAGAGTTCTTGCATTGTTCCTTGGAGGAGACATAAGGTCAGTCTCAGGACTGCGCGACTGGCCTAACAAAGCCTTAGAAAACTAGATGAGCGCTTTTAAATTTCACAAAAAAAACGAGCCATGAGGCTCGCTTTTTTATTCGAAAGAGATCTATACTTTCTTAGTCTTCACCGCCTTGATCTACATTCTTCCAACCATAAAATCCCATAAACATCTCATCCCAGCTCTGCTCACCCCAGTTAATTTCGATGTTGGGATCAGGATTCGCTGGATTCTGAGAGGAATTATCGAATGCGCCTATGGCGATAATCCGGGTGCCAGCTGGCACGCGCAGTGGCTCCTCCAGTTCGTGGGAGAGTTGCCAGTTAAAATCATAGGCCGGTACGGACAGAAGTAGTTCCTCACTGTTGTCGGGATAGCGCGCGTAGAACTTCATGCGTTTGCCGCGGAAATGCATGTGTGGCATTAGGCTATAGATGTCAACCTCTTGCGTGATGTGAGTGACCAGTTGCATTTCATGATCTTTATCCTGAGGAGGGATGGCAATAGTAAACGCATTTCCCACACCACCCGACATACGCTCTTTTGGAATTACACCGTCGGGATAAAAGTAGATACCGATTTCACTTTCATCGGTTAATTCGCGGCCGGAAGTCGTATAGTGAATCTGCAGACTTACTGTAGTACCAGCTTTCAGCAGACCTCCTACGTTTTCGGGATTTAGCGCTACACTATTACCAGGAGCGTACCCTGCGATGGAGCCCTGATCCGGATCACCGCTACTAAGTAATGCGCCTACATCTATGTCCGGATTCTCACTAAAAATCTTATCGATGTCAGGTTGCTCACCGGCGGCAACGGCTGCAAACATATCAGCGCGGATTGCGGCAGCCCGTTCTTCGGGCAGGCTGTTAATGGCTGCTATGAACATGGCTTGTACGTCTGCAGCGCCGCCTGGAGGAATCATCGTAGTAATAATGTGGTGAAGTGCTTCTTTCTTATCAGCAGCCACTTCACTGGCACGCACCCACTTATCTTCGGTCAGCCCGAGATCGATGGGAATGTCCCTGTAGTCGACAATCCCCGTAGCTGGAACCGGCTGGGGAGGGATTTTTATGATGAGGTCAGGCTCGCCAAGGGTTTCGGCAAGAGTCCACTTAGTATCAGGCCAGGCCAGATTGGCCAGGGGATCACTGTCACCATCGACAGGAGAGCCAGCATCAACCCAGCGCACAAGTGTCTGTGTTTCGGCATCCGTGAGATTCATCATGTTTTTGGTTCTGTAACCGACCTTGTTGTCGAGCTGGCCAGGAGGCATGCGTTTGGTCATGATTACTTCACGGATCATTGGAGACCATCCTTGTAGGGCCAGCTTGCTGTCCATCGCAAAAGGCGCGATTGCCCCTTCACGATGGCAATTTGCACAGTTCTCAACAATTATCGGGGCAACGTCATTTATGTAAGAGGGGATCGCATGAACATTTCCGCTCACATACTCTATGGCAGTGCCGTTGGTAGGCAGCGCAATCAGATCACGATTTTCTCCTCCAATTAGTCCTTCGATGGCCTGTTCCATTTGACCATCGGCTGGGCCACGATAAAGGAGTTCGAACGATTTGGGGTCGTAGACTACCGCTTGGTCTAGATTTGTGAATCCCAAAGCTTCAGAAATGATTTGTGTATCATCCATTAATACCGGCAGAGCGAGTTCCTTTACAGCGGCATCTGCCCCTACGACTTTGCGGTCAGTCTCTGTACCGGGGTTCATCAGGAAGAAAACCACACCTTGGTCCGTGTATTTGGCCTGCAAATCTGTTAGTGAGGCAATGGCATAGGTCGCGCCATTGGCATACGGCAATATTACAACAGCGTTCTGATCATCGTACCAGGACATGTGGTGTTGCGCGCCTAGGTGATCTATCAAGGCAAAATCACCCACTCTTTCACCGGCAAAAAGGTTTGAGCTAAAAAGAGCTAGCATTGCCGCTAGGAAAGTTTGTACAGAGTTTTTCACGAAATGAACCCCTTAATTAATGAATTTGTAAACCTGAATACGCTCATTTTAATGGTTTCCGAGGGGATTGCAGCATTTTTTTAATTTCTTTGTTACTAACCTACTCAAATAATTTACAGCTGCTTGTTCAACGAAAATTAAGGCACCTTCATGTAAATAGCGATAGCGGTTCAAAAATAAGCAGATAGAATCCAAAATCAGCAAAACCTAATATATTCTATTCAATTCTCTACCCTGAAATGACGGCTTGATTGGAAAAAGAACTGGAAGCTAATAAAATTCGGTAGAATCATCCAAAAGAGCACGCACCGCGCCATTTTCGTGCTCAATTTGGCTGTTTATTATTGAACCCCAAAAATACTTGTCGGGAATAAACGGAATGTCTAAAGCTGTACTTTTGCTGAATCTGGGTACACCTGAAACACCCACAACCAAGGGTCTTCGCGATTTCTATCGCTACTTCTTTGCAGATCCTTTCGTATTCGATTTCAACCCTATGGGCAGATGGTTGCTCCGAAATCTAATCATTATGCCGTTTCGAGCGCCACGTGTGGCCAGAGACTATGCTGCAATCTGGATGGATGGAGGATCACCCCTTAAAGTTTACGCTGATCGAGTGCAGGCTGGCGTTCAGGCTGCATTCGACGAAAGCGATGAAGAGGTAACCGTTCTGAACGCAATGGCGTATAGCAGCCCATTTGTATCGGACGTGATGGGCCAGATAGAAACCCAGGGTATTCGGGAGATTCTGCTGCTCCCAATGTTTCCCCAATATTCCACTGCAACCACAGCTTCGATCTTCGATGGGGTCAACAAAGCAGCGAAGAAATGGCGAACACCACCGAATCTTCAGTTCGTAGACGATCTTTTCCAGGAACCAGCGTTCATTAGCGCCTGGACAAACGTGATTACTAAATACCTTGCAAGTGTCGATGTTGATCATGTGATATTCAGTTATCACGGGATACCGGAGAAGACTATTAAGAAAGCTGATGGCAGGAATGTCTGCCAATTTGGCGATTGTTGCAATCTTATTACAGAGAACAATCGTTATTGTTATCGGTCCCAATGCATTTCAACTACCAAATCAATTGCTAACGCCCTAGGCTGGTCTGAACCTTCTTACTCGGTGGCTTTTCAGTCCCGATTCGGTCGTCTACCCTGGATTAAGCCTTACCTCGACGAGCACATTCAGCACCAGGTAAGAGCGGGCAACAAGCGCTTAGCATTAGTGACTCCCTCTTTTGTCTCTGATTGTTTGGAGACTATCCATGAAATTGGGATCGAATATCGTGAACAATTTATTAAAGCGGGTGGTGAAGAATTCGTGTTATTGCCCAATCTCAACGATGATCAGACGTGGATTAACTCGGTGTTCCAAATAGCTAAAAAACACTTACGTAATACTGGCTAAATGCACTGTTCATTAGTAGTGGTATTTGAAAGGATATGAGCGATTAATCCAAGGGTCTGCGAAAAGCTTCTACAATCGCCGAACTCCATTGTATGGATAAATACAGATCAACAAAAAAGGGATACCTATCGCTAGGTATCCCTTTTTCTTCGATGAGCTTAGCTAAAAATAATCAAGCGCTTATGGCTCGCTTCACCAGGTTCTGCAGTAATGGAATCTTGAACCCGTTGTGCGCCAAAGCCCTAGCACCTTCGCTAGCTATCTGCTTGACAGACTCACCAGTAGCTAGATTTTTGGTTTGCCCTTGAATGGCATTTTCTACGTTGGTCAAACGTCTCGGAGTAGTCTGCACTGCCCCAGCTACGATTCGAGAATCCTCGATAGCATCACCGTTCAGCTTAAACGCAGCCGCGATGTTTACCAGTGAAAAGTCCCACACGTTACGGTCCGCTACTTTCTCCCAATAGAAAGACGCATTAGCCCAGGTGGAAGGAATCCTCACTCCGGTAAGAATTTCACCCGGTCGCAAAATGGTAGTGTTCTTGATGTCATTGGCGGGTCCTACAAAAAAATCCTCGGCGGAAACCACGCGTTCGCCAGTGGAGTTCCGAATCACCATGGAAGCATCCAATGCAACCAATGCAGGTGCAGTGTCGGAAGTACCAGCTGCCACACAGCGGCTGCCTTCAAAAAGCGCATGCTCGCGATTCATGCCTTGTGGAGTGTCGGCGTAACACAGGTTACCCCCGGCCCGGTAGCAAGACAATCCGCGGCGATAGTACCAACAACGAACATCCTGAGATACATTGCCGCCTATAGTGCCTATGTTACGAATTTGCGGACTTGCAACTTGACCAGCAGCATCAGCAAGCAGCGAGTACCGCTGCTGTATGAGTTCGTTATTGATGACTTCAGTCAGTGTAGTTAGGGCGCCTATCTCAATACCGTCGTCGGTTTCTCGAATCCCGCGCAGCGACTCAATACCACTTAAGTCGATCAGGGCATCAACTGACTTGGCGCGATCTTTTAACCAGCCATAAGTGTCCTGACCACCGCCCACTAACCAACCTCTGTCGGCGAAGCGAGAAGCTATCTCAAGCGCGTCTTCAACCTGCACCGGCTGGTACAGTTCCATATTTGGCATTACGTCATGTGATGGCATAGTTCACCTCAGAAAGTGTTGGTTTTTAGTGACTGGGTACTGTACTCGTTGCCAGCCAAGTGATCGATGATCATGTCTGTGGTAGTCGGCGCCGTGTTAAACATGTGGCCGTCTAGCGCATCCCTGATCGCGCTTGCCAAGGCTGCCGCCATGGCACCTTGCGTCGGTTCACCGATACCGCGAGCACCAATCGGGCTCTGTGGATCGGGGATATTTACCGCCTGCTGAATCGTATCAACCGGCACATCCATATTGGTTGGTGGTTTGTTCTGATACAGACCAGTGTTGGCGGGCAAACCATTTTGCGGATCGTACACATGCTTCTCTAGGGTGGCCAGACCAACACCCCAGACCATACCGCCGCGCATGGAGTTGTCGAAGTTCTTCGGATGAACAACTGTGCCGCAATCGGCTATACCCGCATAATCCGTAATTTCGATCTTGCCGGTATCGGTGTCCAGTTCGATTTCGCAAAAGCCGACAATATTACCCGGCGGTTGACCCTGACCTGGAATCTTATCCTTGGCGACGCCAACTAATCCAGTACCTGCTAAACCCTGCGTGGCGAGCTGAGTTATTGGATTAATGTCGTCCGGATATTCCTGGCCGTCGAATTTGCCGCCCAGCTCTATTGCACGCTGCGCCGTCTGGGCATAAGTCAGTCCCTGGGAAGGATCCGATGATTTGAAAACGCGTTCACCGCCGATTTCATAATCGTCAGACGAACCGCCCAGATCCATCGCTGCGATTTCTTTCATCTTGGCGATCATGTCTTCGGCAGCGACCCACATAGCACGACCGTGGGTAAACACGGTATTGCTACCGCCTTGGCCGGAGCTGTGGGGCAGGTGCCGATCGGTACGACCGCGATGAATCTCGCAATTCTCCCAAGGAATCTGCATGGCTTCTGCCGCTGCACGGCAGTTCGCAGCATAGGAGTAGGTACCGAGGTTGCCCACCCCACTGTGAATATGCAGTGTGCCATTGGTTCCCATCTTCAGCAGCCCGTCGTATCCACGACCACCGGCACCGTGATAACCGATACCAATGCCAAGACCGCGTTTCTTGCTGCCACCCAAATCTCTGGATTGAGCTTCGCGCGCATCCCAATCGAAGGCTCGCCGTCCCTGATCCAGCGCTTCTGCAATAAAGGAACTGGTAACAGGGCCTTGACTGCCGCCCTGGAAGCCATCACTGCGCAATGCATTAAGACGGCGGAACGCAATTCGATCCACGCCTACTTCGGCAGCGATCTTGTCGGTCATCGGCGCCAGTACTGCTGCCATTTCATTCTGGCCAGGACCGCGCTGTGCACCGCGTGGCGTGGTGTTGGTGTAAACGGAAATGCCGCGATAACGCATGGCTTCCGGTTGCAGGCAAACCGTAGTGTGTTGTGCAGAGGAGTTACCACTACCGCCACCAGTTGCACCTCCGTCGTTAACGATAGCGAGATCAACCGCACAAACCTTGCCGTTTTCTCTTACACCGATCTTGATCCAGCCCTGAATACCAGAGCGGGCTGAGCCAATGTAGAACTCCTGTTCCCGGGTAATTCGCAGTTGAACAGGACGATTAAGAATACGGGAGAAATTACCGGCCACTGCCATGCTCGGATAAGGGCCAATCTTGGAGCCGAAACCGCCACCGGTTGCTTCATTAATAAAGACCACGTCTGCCAGATCAATATTCAGCATGCGGGCCAGGCCAGCATTGTTGGCACTCTGGCTCTGAGATGAACCGTGGAAATAAACTTTGCCATTTTCCCAGTATGCCATGGAGGTGCGGGCTTCCAGAGAGTGGTGCGCATATCCCATGGTGACGAATGGCTCTTCGATGATGGCTGCCGCTTCGGCAAAACCAGCATCGATATCACCAAAACTCCACTCAGTAGTGAATTCACCACCAACAGGTTCATTGCCAGCGCGCATGGCATCGATTGCCGACTGTGGCCATTTGATGTCTCGGATTTCGGCACCGAGGATTGGAGTGCCCTCTGGTCCTTCCTCGCGGGTACGGACTAAAACGTTGCCTTCTGGATAGGCATTGTTGCCGCCAGGCGTCAGACTCTCAAGTGGATCAACTGCAAACTTTCTGCTCTCGAAGTCGACGCGAATATTATCGATCGCCGATTCCGCAATCTCTTCGGATATGGCCGCAACCGCTAAGATGGGCTGACCAACGTAAGTGACGTATTCTGAGGCCAGCGACGGGTTGCCCGGAGGGGCTGCTGGTGGCAGGTCGTCAGCAGTTAGGATACCGACTACACCATCCATTCTAAGCGCCTCAGAAGCGTCGATGTTTACCACTCTGCCGCTGGGTAAAGGACTAGTCAGTAAGCGCGCAAAGACCATGCCTTCTGCTTTATAGTCTTCCGCATACTTGATCTCACCAGTTACCTTGCCCGGAACGTCTGGTGGCACAAAATCGCGTCCTATATGAGTAGTCATGCTAATTGCCCCGAGGCGCGTAATACGCCATTTATATAGTGTTCATAGGCCCCGCACCTGCACAGATTACCTGATAAGCCTACGCGGACTTCTTCTCGTGTAGGGCTGGGGTTACTGTTCAGAAGTGCAACCGCCGACATTACTTGGCCAGGCGTACAAAAACCACACTGAGGTGAATTTTCTGTAATGAATGCTTGCTGCACCGCATGCAATGTGCCGTTCGCTGACTTAACTCCTTCGATGGAAATTACAGCCTTGTCTTTAACATTGTGTGTCAGTACCGAGCAGGAATAATTCGGTACACCATCGATCAGGACCGTACACGCACCACATTCGCCTCGATTGCAACCGATTTTGGTGCCGGTTAAATCGAGCTTATAGCGAAGGGTATAGGCAAGTGTTTCCGATGGCATCACGTCCACAGGTCTGCTGCGACCGTTTATATTGAGAGTTATCAAGCGCTCGGCGGCACTTTGCCCGGATTGAGCATTGGCAAGATAAAATCCAGTGCCGGTTGTAACGGCTGCACCAGAGAAAATCGTCCCCTTGATAAAACGTCTGCGTGTTAGTTTGGAATTCACTGACATTGCTCCGTTTTTTATTTTAGAACCACGCGCAAAAGACACTGTTACTGCGCGCCCGTATATCGCATATATAACCGCCTGACAGCCTATTATTTATTTGCCTACAAAGCAACAAACTCAGGAAGTTAGGGGGCTGCCCAACCTCCGTATTATAGGGGTTTTAGTTTGTCTTAAGCTGAAAGTTACACACGGTCACAAATAAAGTCCCCTTCAACAAATTGGAGGATCAATTTTCTAGCCCAACACTTTCTTTATGTAAGCGCCGGTATATGATTCTTTTACCTTTGCCACTTGTTCCGGTGAACCCCTGGCGATTATTTGACCGCCACCGTCACCTCCCTCGGGACCGAGGTCCACGATCCAGTCCGCAGTCTTGATAACGTCGAGATTGTGTTCGATCACCACTATGGTATTACCGTGGTCACGCAAGTGATGAAGAACAGCCAGTAGCTGCTTGATGTCCTGAAAATGCAGGCCTGTGGTTGGCTCATCCAAAATATAAAGAGTCTTGCCCGTATCACGTTTGGATAATTCCCGAGACAATTTTACCCGTTGCGCTTCACCCCCTGAAAGCGTGGTGGCAGATTGCCCAAGGCAGATATAGGAGAGGCCCACATCCATCAATGTCTGTAATTTCCGGAAGATGGTCGGAATAGCGTCGAAGAATTCTCGGGCTTCTTCGATGGTCATGTTCAGCACTTCGCTAATGTTCTTGCCTTTGTACTTCACTTCTAAAGTCTCGCGGTTATAGCGTTTCCCAAGGCACTCATCGCAAGCAACATAGACGTCCGGCAGGAAGTGCATCTCGACTTTAACTACACCATCGCCTTGACAGGCTTCGCAGCGACCACCTTTGACATTAAAAGAAAAGCGGCCGGGCTTGTATCCCCGGGAGCGAGATTCCTGAGTGCCGGCAAATAATTCACGCACTGGGGTAAAAATGCCAGTATAGGTGGCAGGGTTGGAGCGAGGCGTTCGGCCAATTGGGCTTTGGTCGATATCGACTACTTTGTCTAAATGTTCCAGGCCCAGGATTGATTCGAACGGAGATGGGTTCAGCGTAGTCGCTTTATTCAGTCTGGTGGCAGCAATCGGATAGAGAGTGTTGTTAATTAATGTCGATTTACCGGAGCCTGATACTCCTGTTATACAGGTGAACAAGCCAACTGGGATGATTAGATTGACCTCCTGTAAATTATTACCAATGGCTCCCTGAAGTTGAATTAGCTTTTTTTCGTCGTAAGGTGTTCGAGCCTCAGGCACCTTAATGCTTTCCTTGCCTGCGAGATACTTTCCGGTGAGGGAATTCGGAGCATTTTCGATCTGGTCAATGGTTCCAGTAGCAACTATTTCGCCGCCATGTATTCCAGCTCCCGGGCCGATATCGATGATATGATCAGCGCTGCGTATAGCCGCTTCGTCGTGCTCAACGACAATTACGCTATTGCCAAGATCGCGCAAGTGAAACAGTGTATTTAGTAGGCGGTTATTGTCCCTTTGATGTAGCCCAATGGAAGGCTCATCGAGGATATACATCACTCCTACTAAACCTGCGCCGATCTGGCTAGCCAGGCGAATACGTTGGGCTTCGCCGCCCGAGAGCGTTTCGGCACTGCGACTCAGGTTAAGGTAATTGAGCCCAACATCCACTAGGAACTTAAGCCGAGTTTGCAATTCTTTAAGGACTTTCTCAGCAATTTTGGCGCGCTTGCCCGTCAGCTTTAGGTAGTTAAAGTATTCAAGCGCTTGAGTTACGGTCATTTCAGTTATGCTCGGCAGGTTAATGCCTTGAATAAGCACATATCGCGCATCCCGTCTTAGGCGGGTCCCGCCGCAGTCGGGGCAAGGCTGGGAGCTCAGGTACTTCGCCAGTTCTTCTCTGACCACAGTTGAATCTGTCTCGTGGTAGCGACGTTCCATATTCGGAAGAACTCCTTCAAATGCATAGCTGCGGGTTCGAGTGTCTCCTCGGTCATTGACGTAAACAAAGTCTACAACTTCTCCGTCGCTTCCTCGCAGTAGGACTTCTTGGTGCTTCTTGGAAAGTTTGTTAAAGGGTGTATCCACAGCGAACCCGAAATGCTCCGCCAAGGAAGTGAGTATATGGAAATAATAAACACTGCGTCTATCCCAGCCGCGAATAGCTCCCTCAGACAAAGAAAGGGAGGAGTCGGTAATGACTCTTTGCTCGTCAAAGAATTGTTTCAGGCCAAGACCATCACAACCAGAGCAAGCACCAGCCGGGTTATTGAAAGAAAACAAGCGAGGTTCGAGCTCTGAGATGCTATGTCCACATTTCCTGCAAGCAAATAGGGATGAAAACACTAGGTCTTTTTCCCCACTGTTTCCTTCCATCATGCTCACAACAGCAAGTCCATCGGCAAGTTGGATCGCCGTTTCAAAACTCTCCGCTAGGCGTTGTTCTAGACCAGGCCGAATCTTCAACCGATCGATCACAACATCGATGGAATGTTTTTTATTCTTTTCAAGCTCTGGCGGATACTCAATCTCACATACCAAGCCATTGACACGGGCGCGTATGAATCCGCTCGTTTTGAGTTCATTGAAAACATGGATATGCTGTCCCTTGCGTTTCCGCACGATGGGAGCTAGTACCATAATGCGTGTGTCTGCCGGAAGCGCGATGACCTTATCTACCATCTGGGACACAGTTTGCGCTTCAAGCTTTATGTTGTGCACTGGGCAATGAGGTTCGCCCACCCGCGCGAATAGCAAGCGCAAGTAATCATATATCTCGGTAATCGTTCCCACGGTAGAACGAGGATTATGAGACGTGGATTTCTGTTCGATTGAAATAGCTGGAGATAGCCCCTCTATATGATCGATATCCGGCTTCTCCATTATTGAAAGGAACTGCCTGGCATACGTGGACAGTGATTCGACGTAGCGGCGCTGGCCCTCTGCATAGAGCGTGTCGAATGCTAGAGAAGATTTACCTGAACCGGACAATCCCGTGATGACGACAAGTTTATCGCGGGGGATAGTGACATTAATGTTTTTAAGGTTATGGGTGCGAGCACCGCGTACTTCAATTTTGTCCATGGTAAGCCGGGAATCAGTTGGTCAAACCGCCCATTATCAACAATTCTAGATAGGCGAGTAAAGCGATCCCCTCGTTGAGTGAAAATTGATCGATTTTCACCGAAAATTTCTCATGGGCGGTAGCTTGGTATAGACTTCAGCGTTATTCGTAAATTTTAAGTAAGGGGGCCAACGTGGCGAGTCGAGGCGTTAACAAGGTAATTCTCGTGGGTAACGTAGGTAACGAACCGGAGTGTCGAACTATGCCGAACGGAAACTCTGTTGCCAATGTCTCGGTTGCTACGAGTGAAACCTGGAAAGACAAAAATACAGGAGATCAACAAGAACGCACCGAATGGCACCGAGTAGTTTTCTTCAAACGCCTTGCCGAAATTGTTGAGCAATATGTCAAGAAAGGATCGAAACTATATATAGAAGGAAGACTGCAAACCCGTTCCTGGGAGCAGGATGGTATTAAACGCTATACCACTGAAATTGTTGCGAACGAGATGCAGATGCTTGATTCTAGAAGTAGCGCCAGCCAAGATAGTTTTGGAGATCAAGCTAATACACCTCAACCGGCTAAACAGCCAGCCCAGCAGGCACAGGCTCCCGCCAATTTTGATAACTTTGACGACGATATACCTTTCTAACGGAACTCGTATACGGACCGCTTGCTTTGTGAAAAACATCCTTACAGTGCTATAGCGGTCAATTTCTAGCTTTATGCCTGCAATTTGCAGCGGTTTTCCCGCTGCGGCATCGTACCCACGATCCTTCTCGAGGTCTCACTTGTTTGCTGATTTAATCTTAAATTCACTTAGTTTCTGAGCCACGCTTCGCTCCATAGAGTGTATGGGCTTGACTTCGAGGTGGGATTCACTGAAGTTTAATAGTTAGAGTGCTCTATCTGTCTGATATTGAGGAGTAATACCGGCTTGAAGCTCTTTATAGTGGGTGGTAATAGCCCCGTTGCGAAGGACCTGGTCGACAACTTGCGCAAGCTCAAGATTCGCTTCCAAGCGCCAGCCGATAAGCGGTTTGATCCAGAAAACGGAGTTGCCATAGCTAAAATGGTTACCGACTATTCACCCAGTCAGTTAATCAATCTGGCGGATTTTATATCCGGCAATCATGGGGCACTTAAGCGGGCGGAAACTTCGGAACAGCGCTGTGAGAAGATTAACGCATTGTTACCCGGAACGTTGGCGGAAATCTGCAACCATCTGAATATACCAATGCTTCACTTGTCTAATGCCTACGTATTCGATGGGGAGAAAAAACTGGGTTACAACGAAAACGATTATACTAACCCTCAGGGCATTTACGGCAGGACTTCCAAGGATGGCGAATTGGCGGTGCAGAAACACAACGCCCATATCATTATCCGTTCCGGCTGGCTGTTCGGAAAACGCAAGAAAGGCTTAATCAAATCCTGGATTCGCAGCATGATTAAGAATAACGGAGAGCTAGAGGTTTCGCGTCGGCGCTTCAGCCCCACTTATACAGGGGATCTTGCCGCAGCGATCCTTGCGGTGTGTCAGCAGGTGGATTGCGACGCAAACGTTTGGGGTACGTACCATTACAGTGGTCTGGAAACTAAGAAAGAGGTCGAGTTCGCAGAACAAACGTTGAAATATGCGACGAACCATGATGAGCAGGTCTACCAGCTCCTGGACAATATCAAATTTAAAGAACGTGAAGCAAGAGCACCCGAGATCCACAACTCAACACTGTCCAGTAAGAAAATGTTTGACACCTTCGGGATAAAACCTAAATCCTGGCATGGACATTTGCAGAGAGTCATTAAGTTGCTTTACAGCGACCGGCTGAGGCTATCTGCAGACACCGACCCAGGCTCAGCGGAGACTAGCGCAGCCTAGCCAGAACATATTCCATGAAATTGTCACATGATATTCCTCTCACGCCAATTGATGAGGCTCTCGAAATACTGCGAACAAGCGTACCTCGGATCACGGGCAGTGAGTTGGTCACCCTAGCTGATGCCTGCGGTCGCGTGCTGACTGAGAAATTGGTCGCTAGCGCCAATGTCCCTTCGCATGCCAACAGTGCAATGGACGGTTATGCCGTGTGCACTAGGGACCTAGTTGGTGAGCCCATTAAATTGAAAGTGGTTCAGCGCATTGTGGCGGGGCAGGTTGGCAAGCCATTATCTGAGGGAGAAGCAGCAAGGATATTTACCGGAGCACCTCTTCCAGAAGGAGCTAATGCGGTCGTTATACAGGAGAACTGTTCCTTGGACGGCGATCAGGTGGAAATACTTAAGATGGTCGAGCCAGGAGAAAATCTGCGTAAAGTGGGTGAAGACATCCAAGCCGGTGAAATCCTCTTGGAGGCTGGTCACCGCTTGCGGCCCCAGGATATTGGTCTAGCTGCCTCTACTGGCCTGACACAGCTGCTCGTGCAAAGGAAACTAACCGTAGCTGTTATGACTACTGGCGATGAATTAGTACGACCCGGCGTCGAGTTAAAGGATGGCCAGATATACAATTCCAATTACTTCATGCTCTCTGCCTTGTTGCGGATACTAAATGCCGAGGTTATAGAGTTAGGAGTTGTGGAGGATGATCTCGTTAGCACTATGCAGGCGCTGGAAGAGGCGGCAAGTCTAGCAGACTGTATAGTGAGTACCGGTGGTGTCTCTGTCGGAGAAGAAGATCATGTCAAAACGGCTGTTGAGGCGGTTGGCGGTCTTGAATTATGGAAGCTGGCAATTAAGCCCGGCAAACCCTTTGCGAGTGGCAAGGTTCGTGATACCCAGTTCTTTGGCTTGCCTGGTAATCCGGTCTCTGCGTTCGTAACTTTTGTACTCGTTGTCAGACCTTGCTTGCTTGCCATGCTTGGCTGCAATCTCACTGCGGCCGCAAGATTTCAGGCGCGAGCGGGATTTGATAGTGGTAAATCCGGCGAGCGTCAGCAGTACATTCGGGCTTACTTAGGCAAAGATGGAAAAGGGCGATCTGAGTTAAAATCTTACGATAACCAGAGCTCTGGTGCGGGCAGTTCCTTGAGCAGGGCTGATGGTCTTGCCATAATCCCGCCACATACCTCGGTCGCTAGGGGAGATACTCTCGAATTTATTCCATTTTCCGAACTACTAACGTGATGTCATACCAGATGATGATCCGTAAATTGGCTATTTCAAGCATAGCTGCTCTGATCTTGCAGTCTTGTGCGATTCAAGACCAGGAGCCAGCTGTAGGTGAAGGGGTGGCGCCAGGTGAGGTAAATATTAGTACTATTACTACGCTGGATCACGCTGAGGTTTATGCGAGGGAAGAGGATACTGGCCGGCAGCGCATCATCGCTGATCTTTTATTCGAGGGCCTGCAGGCTTTAGACGCTGATCGCTTGTTGACTCCCGTTGATGATAATGCCCATGCACGTTTTAAGCGTGTGTTGGCATATGATCCGAACAATGAAATTGCTCATCAGGGGCTGAAAGATATCGTAATACGCTACATTGAACTTGCCGGTGATGCTACCCGTCAGGGATTATTTTCCGATGCTGAACTAATGATTGAGCGGGCACAGTTTGTTGATGAAGATCACCCGGCTATCACCCAGGCATGGATAGACCTGCAAGAAGAGATCAACTCGGGTGATTTATTTTTTAAGCTTGACGATCGTGAATTTGCGCGACGCAGCGAAACAGCGCAAGAACAGCTGAAGGATATTGCAAGGCAAGCAGAAAAACATAACGCTTTCTTTTTGATTACAGCTCCGAATGACGATCTGGCCCGCTGGATGTTCAGTGTTATGCGAGAAACTGTTGAGGGCTACCGATTGCGAGGCAATATAGAACTGACGGGTAGAACTAGCATTCGCCTCAGGATAACGCGCGATTAGCATAAAGCAGGCGTGTCCGTTGGTATGAAATTAAATGTGGAGAGATCTTCTTTTATAGACCATGGTCGACTATATTCCTTATTCCAATGCCCATTATAGATTTTCGCAATTTATTAACGCAGGGTAGAACTTAGGCTGGTCATTAAGGGTCTAATTATCCACTACCTCAAGGTTCTGGCTTCCGGTCCTTCTACTTTATTTCCGTGACTTTTCTATTTACATCTTTATTCAGGGCATACGGCCGATTGGCGCTATTTGCCATCGGTTTGCTACTGGGTATCCAGGTACCGAGTTTTATGGACCAGTATCAGCAGCGCATAGATGCGCATTTTCGAGAGGTCAGTATCAATATCACTGGTTTCCAAGATACCGCTGACCAGTTATTTAGTGGTGATCTTGAATCGCTTATAACCTACTATCGGGAAAGCAATGATGAAGTGTTCCAGCGAGACGCCGATAGCATTCGGCTAATCGTGGATCGTTACAATCAGATCACCATTGAACAAACTGCTCTACAGGGCAATATGGCCGCGTCAGCCTGGCATATAGCTTTTGTGTCAGATCGAGAATTTTTCAACGAAGCTATGGAGCAGTACAGCTATACCGTGCCGCTTAACTCGATAGCAATAAAATGGGGCTTGGCACTAGCTGTTCTCAGCACTTTGGCAATTGATCTAATGGTATTCGGTTCCACCCGGTTTTTTCGATTGCTTATGCATCGTAGAAAGGAAGTTCTCAGTGCGCAAAGCACACGGGGCTAAGGGGACAGAAGACCAGATAGATCAGGTATTAGGGCAACAAAAAGTAATTTTTCCTCACGAACAAGTGTGAGCTGGTTCAAATTTTAACGATCATTTTTCCGAAATTATCACCGCTGAATAGCCCAAGAAAGGCGTCAACGGCATTCTCCAGCCCTTCCACCACCGTTTCCTTACTTTTAATCTTGCCTTCCTTGATCCACTTGACAGTGTCTTCTAGGAATTGGGGGCGTATTTCGCCATAGTCCGAAACGATGAATCCGTTAATACGTATTTTCTTGCCCACAATTAACATAAGGTTGTTTGGGCCGGGTGCAGGTTGGGCATTATTATAAGTGGCAATCATGCCACAGGCAGGAATGCGTCCAAAATGGTTCATTACATTCAAGGCAGCCTGTAAATGGGAGCCGCCCACATTTTCGAAATAGACGTCTATACCCTCGGGCGCTGCTGCGCTTAAGGCCTCGGTTAAATCACCACATGTCTTGTAGTTGATTACGGCATCTACACCGCATTCTTCCTGTAACCATTGTGCCTTAGTATCACTTCCGACGCTTCCGATTACGCGACATCCTTTTAGTTTCGCTATTTGACAGACGTTGGCTCCGACTGCTCCAGATGCGGCAGACACAAAAACTGTTTCACCTTCTTTCGGTTCGCCGAATTTAAGCAAACCAACATAAGCTGTCAGGCCAGGCATTCCGAGCGTGCCGAGGTAGAGCGAAAGCTGGTCCGAATCAAACGGGACCAATTTGCTGAGAGCTCCCGCGTCGGTTACGAATTTGTCCTGCCAGGCTGCCTGATTAATCACAATATCTCCTAATTGGAGATTACTGTCATTGGATTCTATTACTTCACCTATTGCTCCGCCGTACATCACTTGGTTCAACGCATAGGGTGCAGCATAGATCCCTTCGGGGCGCATGCGGCCGCGCATGTAGGGATCAACAGACATATAACGATTCTTGACTAGCACCTGGCCTTTGCTGGGAGCTTCGAGTTCTACTTCAACCAACTTGAAATCATCTAAGGTTGGCATACCGGTTGGACGTGACACTAAATGAATTTGTTGAGCGGCGTAATCAGTCATTGTTTTCTCGTTTTTTGAACTAGGTGGTAATGACAGGAACCGATTTCTGGCGGTTCTGTAGAATGATTATTGTAAAAAGAATTACAGCACCAGCTACATGGTAATAAATAGGGAAGGGAGTCCACATCAGCAACACGGCACTGAGCAGCAATAGTACCGCAATCTGGAGGTTAATCTTCCTCTCAAGATGCCATTGAAGAATTCCTGCGAGGGCATATAGCCCCATGCTGGACCATAGGAATACTTCAATGCGTTCGGACCAGCTGCCAGAGATCAATGGTGAGTACGCGAAGAGCACTGGGACTAAGTACAACCCCTTTGCCACCTTCCAGCTGGTAAGACCTGTTGCCATTGGTTTTGTGCCAGCGATACCGGCAGCGGCGAATGACGCGAGGCAGACCGGAGGTGTGACGTTACTATCCTGAGACAACCAGAAGATAATCAGGTGAGCACTTAGCAACATTCCTGTGAGCATTTCCGGATCAATCATTTCTTGGCGAATGAGCTGTTTCATCTCCAGCGGCATTTCTTGCAAGGCAACTACTGGGTCTCCACCGAACAAGCCAATGGTAGCGGCAACATTTGAAGGTATATCTTGGGTCTGCAGAGCGGACAGTAATTGAGACTGGCTAATTAGGTCAAAGATCAGCGGGGCTGATAACGTAGCGAGTACGATATAGGAAGCAGTAACAGGCAACCCCATGCCCAACACTAGTGAAGCAAGCGCCACCAAGATGAGCGTAACGAAGAGGTTACCTTGGGCCCATTCCACGATCATCAGTGAGAAAGCATTACCTATGCCCGTAGTCGTTACCACATTGATGATTATGCCAACAGCGACAAGTAATAGAGCGGTGGATACCATGGTTTTTACACCACCAACTACGGCGTCGAAAATATCTGTGAGTCTCATAGGCTTGGTGGACAACCAAGAAGCCGCAATAACACTGATGATGGCAAACGCGGCCGAAGAGGTTGGTGTGCGACCGGCGATCAAAAATCCAACCAGTACTGTAAGAGGAATAATAAAATGCCAGCCTTCTTTTAAGACATCGGAAACTTTCTCTGCATTTTCTTCGACTACCGGAGTCATCCCCAAGCGTTTCGCTTCTATGCGAACAAAATAGGAAACTGTCAAAAAATAAAGCAAAGCGGGCAAAGCCGATGCTGCGATAACGGTAAGATAGGGAATTTGGGTATAGCTTGCTAAAACAAAGGCACCAGCTCCCATGACAGGGGGCATCAGTGCGCCTCCTGTAGATGCCGCAGCTTCAACCCCGGCGGCAAATCTTGCAGGGAATCCAGAGCGCTTCATCATTGGGATCGTGATAACACCAATCGAAACGGTGTTGGCTACTGCTGATCCAGTTATTGAACCCATTAAGCCAGAACCGATAACAGATACCAGTCCTGCTCCGCCAGTTATGCGCCGCGTCAGACACTGTGCTACTTGTACAATAAAGTCGCCGGCACCAGATTTCAGTAGGAAAGAGCCAAAAATGATGAACATAAACACAAAGGTGGAAGAAATCTGAGCGGTTAGCCCGAACATACCCTCACTGGTGAAAAAGCTGCGGTATAAGACTGTCTCCAGGCTCAACCCTGGAAAAGAAAACACACCACTGATATAGCGTCCTAGGAACAAAATATAGGACAGACTAAGGATGATCAGTACAGGCATGAACCAGCCAGTGGTGCGACGGGTAAATTCTATAGCGAGCCCAATGGCGATCATTGAAAAGACGTAGTCGCTAAGTATGTACTCGGTCTCGCGAGCATAAAGTGCGTCTTCGAAAAGTATCAAGTACGCTGAAGTCAAGATGGCCGTCCCGGCCAGGGCTATGTTTATCCAGTAACTGATAGACCTGTTGCTTAATTCCTGTGCTTCGTTGTTCATCAGTGCGCAAATTGCGCAAAACCCACCAAAGTGAATGGCCGAGAGCCACAATTCCGAGATGCTCGCAAAGACATTGCAGTAAATATGAAATAAGGCGAAGAAGAAGGCAGCCCATTTCAAGTAGGTAGATTTCATGCGTAGAACCTAGGCTTCTTCTACCGTCAACGGAGCGGAAGGTTCTTCAATAATCAATCGATCAGGAATTTCCAGGCCGACTTCGCGGTAGTAACGTAATGCGCCTGGATGCAATGGTGCGCCGAGGCCGTCAACGGCGATTTCTAAACGCATGTCCTTGGTTGCACCGTGAATTTCCTGAAGAGTTGCGAGGTTTTCCCATATAACTTTTGTCAAGTTGTAGACAACCTCTTCGGGAATATCTTCCCTTGTGACTAATAAATTTGGTGAGGCTACTGTACGAACGTGTTTTTCCTGGTTCGGGTAAGTACCGGGTGGAAAATCGTACCAGTCCCAGAGGGGATACTTAGCATTGATCTTATTAAGTGATTCTTGGGTCCAGTTCAGGATCGACATACGGTCACCGAGCAAAGCGTACGCTTGGGTAATGGAGCTTACCGGTGCTCCGCCCGGAATATTCATTCCTACGATATTGCCGTCCTGAATCGCGCTGGTAGTGGGTCCGTAGCCCATATATGCCAGGTTGAATTTTTCTTCATAATCAATGCCGAGGGTTTCAAGGATAAAGCGACCGGTCTGTTCGGCGCCTGAATTGCGAGCCCCTAATACGTAGCGTTCACCGTTCAGATTATTAAGATCCATGATTTCACCGGACTCGATAAGTTCGGTTAGCAACACAAAATGCTCCACGTTTTTCCACAATGCACCTACACTACGTATGTGGATTTGGGGATTATTTACTGGTCCCTCTCCATTCCAGGACCAGGCACCGAATGGCCCTTGTAAGAACGCAAACTGAGCTTGGTTATCCCTAAGCAATTTGATGTTTTCCAATGAGCCGGCGGAACTGATTGCAGTCAGTGAGATGCCTTTAGACTCATAAAGTTGGGCATGAGCGATAGTAGCTAGGGCTACACCCACGGGATAGTAGGTGCCCCCAGTTGTTGCTGTGGCAAGTACATAAGGCCGAGCTCGGGTGAGTTCGTCGCTGCAGCTAGACAGGAATATCGCGAAGATCAGGCCTACTACAATTTTGCTCATCAAAAGTCCGCCGCGATCTCGTATTACTTTTTGTTAGTTTTAATCTGATTCGAATGGCCAACGATGAAACCACACTTCCCTTTAAAGCACAATAAAACGCACTCTGCCACGTCGCGAGCCAGTCTCTTAATAATCAATATAATTAACTAGTTACGTTAATTTAAAGGCACAATGGATCAAGCTCGCACCACTTCTGTCTTATCGTGACAATTTTATTGGTGAGCATAAATAAACCTCTAAAACTAAAGAGTAGGATTGAGGAGTCTTCACTCTTGCTTCGACAGTAATAGTATTCCCTGTATATTGCTGTTGTCGTGCTGGGTAAATACAAATATATCGTCTATGGAATCTGCATTGAGTAGTGCAGGAATTATGTCGCCGTTTTTTACTACTGTATCAAGTTCGATGGATAGGTCAGCAGGCATGCCGTCAACACCTGCCAATCGTAAATTTTCAGTAATAGAGATGTTTTCGATGAGATTGCGAATGTTGATGGTGTAATCATCTTTGTCTCTCGCGTAACCCAACCCACCGAGAAATGTTGTCGAAGAATCCTGAGGCTCTATGCTATTCAGGAAAATTTGTACTTGGTTGTTAACCAGAACTAACAAGTCATCACCATCAAGATCATTATCAACGTTGGCTTTGTTGGTTGGCGTAAGGCCAACCGATTGCATTTCTCGGACTTCTTCAGCAAGTTCTTGGAAAGAAGTAGCCAGCCTAATTACGGACGGGAATTGCAGTTCGATGGTCAGCTTTCGGGTGGGGCGACGCGAAAACCGTTCGCCCTCGTTTGGATAGATAAAGGCTTCTATAGCGATGCTCCCTGACAGAGCTAACCAAATAAAGATATCACCAACTGAGATGGGTTCAACACGCCAGAGCCATAAGTCCTTTAAGCCGTCTTCATTTTCATCATAAAGGAAAGTGCTTAGCACGTTCCCCCCAGACCTCAACACCTGCTTGGGTCGGGTCAACTCCATACCGTTTGTTGTACCTTCGAAAAGCGACACCTTACCTCCTTCGCGCAGGAGCAGGTCTTCAATACCGTCACCGTTAACATCATCCAAGATCTCTTCATGTGTGAGTGCAAGCAAGCCGGTTAGATTTGAGAAATCCAGGTTATCGATATCGAATTCTCCGAGTCGTTCTTCGATTTCAGCTATATCTAAAGAATAAGAGGGAGCCATCGGGAAATAGGCATTTGCGGTGCGGCTAGCGATGAACACATCAAGGCGCTCATCGGTTTGTGATATCAGATCATTAGCACCGTCGCTGTTGACGTCTCTTAATTCCATTACCGGAATACGTATTGCCTGTCCGGTGCGGCGCTCCAATTCACCTGAGAGCTCGGTACGCAATCGTGATTCAGAATTGATGCTTAGCCCGCTCTCGTAAACTCCATTTCCACTGGCAATGTAAAGATGTAAGTTGCCCGTTCCGGGGATGATCAGGTCCTCTAAAGAGTCACCATTAATATCTCGCGAGAAATGCAGGCGATTAACTCCGCTGCTTAAAAATCCTGGTAGGCCCGTTATTATAGATTCGGGTAAGCTAATAGTATCGCCATCTATGTGCCACACTAGGACCTCATGACCGTCGATCAAAGCGATTATAGAGGCATGGCCGTTTTGGCCATAGTTAGTGCTAATGTCCCAACCTACGGCTGAACCGGGTAATTCAATATCTCGATAACCGGATTCGAAATCAAATCCCTTTTCATCCTGGAAATATACTCTGATGCTGCGATCAATTAAGGTGATTAGTTCCCGCAGGCCATCACCGTTAGTATCTGCCACAATCAGATTTTCACTCTCGAGAGGGAAAACGAAAGGTTGGCTCCTGTAATCAACCGAACTTGCAGCCATTATCTTGTTAGCCACGATCAGCAAGATTAGATATGCCAACATTTTATGGCGCTTCACGGCGAAGTTACCAATACGGTTGTGGAGGTTCCGTGGCGCAATAACAGGTCCGGTTTCTGGTCATTATTTAATTCCAGAACCTCGAATTCGAATACCGTCCGGGGTGACACATATTCCCAGAATGCTTCATCTGCTATGCGCAATTGATTGTCGATTTGTTTGGCGGCAAGAGTGCCGTTTTCGGTAATGTAGAGTGCGTCTCCGGAGCCATCACCGTCGATGTCATAACGCAGTGACATTTGCTCGGAAAGACCCCGTACATTGGCCGCTGAAAAACTTTCTTCCAAGCGTGAATCGGGGCGACGGTTGAACAATTGTCCTGGTTCTACTTGATTGCTGCCAAAGAGCAGGTGAATTCGGTTTATGCTGGCGTTTCGAATGGCATCGATGACCGGGATTGTGTAATAGCTAACATTAAGAACCGGCTGTTTGCTTGATTGCACATTAATGAAATCCAAGCGCACATCGTAACCTGAGAATCGCATTATCTGAGTCGGCTGCTCCGTTGAAAACGCACCTTGCTGATTGACATAGAAGCGTGCATCCCAGTCGTTGCCTTCGCTACTAAGCCTTAACAGATCCGTTAATCCGTCATTGTTCATATCTACTAGTTGCAAATTGCCGCGTGCGTCGATTGAACCGATCCAATCGGGTGTGGAGCTGAACCCAAAATCCTGACTCTGGTAATGAATGTTAAGTTGACTTTGGCCATTATCATCCACATTCAGATAGACGACATCTGGCAACCCGTCCAAATTCATTTGCGCCAGAACAGCTGTAGGCATCCAGCGATCCGAACTTAACAGTGTCCGCCGCTCTTCAACAGCTTGTTCTTCCCAAACTTCAATGAAAGCGTTAAAAGGTGAAGGAGTTCTTGCACTGAGTTCCACGATCACGCCATCATCTGCGTTTATACTTATGCTGCCACTAAGTTCCCCTTGCTGTGAAGTACGTTGCAGGGCGCGCTGATTTTCATTAACGGTGCTGAATTCGGATATGTGTTTGAATTGTTCATCTCCTTCTCCGACAAAGAAACCGTACTGTCCGTCTCCTGGGAGCAAGAAATCTATTTTTCCATCGTGGTTGATGTCCTCAACGCCGTCGAAAAACTGGACTTGTTCCAGGTCTGGAATCGTGGCAATCAATTCCCATTCGAGCAGCTGCCGAATGTTACCTGCATAGCCTTCCAATGCAGTTGAAAGGCTAAACACTCCACTGTTGGACACTAACACTAGTTCTTTACCCGGATCCGGGCGAAGATCAGCAAAGCCAACTGCAATGATTTCGGTTTTGATCTCAATTCGTTGTGGGTTTGGGGAAAAGCCACCATCGAGTTGCTGATGATGGATGTGCAGTTCGCGTCCGATACCTGGCTGATAATGTGAAAAAATCAGGTCTTTTGCACCGTCACCATTAAGATCTTCCGCAATCAGGGTATCCCAGTTGCTTTCCCGCGCGAGCTCGAAGGCAACAAAATTATTCTGCGCGATAGCAAAGTCACCGCCTAGTAAAGCAGCGAAACCTAAGCAGACTGTGATTAAAAAAGATCGCTGTAATGCAGCCATTAGTTAAGGCGTTCCTAATCCTGATCTTCAACCAGTTCGCCATAGTCACTGGTAAAGTTTAAAAAGCCAAAAAGGCTATGTGCCCGTTCTCCTTCGTTTCGGTTATAGCTATACACTGCGAACAGCCAGAAATCCAGTAGCGACAGCCTGCTGCTTTTTGAACTCAAGGACGAGTTGTATTGCAGGAGCGGTCCTAAGCTAACACGACTGATTCGACTGCCCGGCTCCCACAATTTAATAGGGGCTATCCGGATTTCTTGTCCGTCAAAGATCGAGAATTGCACCTGTTCTCCCAATTCATAATCGCGATTTAACTTAGTAATAAGTCCCTGTGCCGACTTCACAATAGCCCCATTAACTGCCAGCACCAGGTCGCCTATATTAATTCCCGCCCCAGGTAATGGGCTGTCGGGAAAAAATTCAGTTACTCGAGCTGCGGCTACCTTCGTCTGTCCGCGGATGGTGACTAGCTCCGTGACATAGCCAGCACGAGTAGCCAATGGATCAGCCCGATATAATTCGCGAGCAGGCGAATTTTGCTCCATTACACTGCCGGTGACTTTCACCTCAAATACAATGGTATTTCTTCTCACTTTAAACGTGAATTCTGTTTGGTCGTCAATTTGACTTTGTAAGGCTAACAGGGCATCTGGATGGTCAGTCTCCATGTCATTAACAGACAGAATTACATCCCCTGCCTGAATTCCAGCTAAATACGCTGGACCATTAATAGTTGTGTCGCGAACACGGACTCCAGGGAGGATCTCCACGTTTACAAGCGAATCGCTTTCGTTAAGACCAACGTCCAGGCCGAAATTAAGTTGGGTACTGTTTTCGGATCCAGTTTTCTGGAGAATTACATCTTCTGCGGACATGGTAATAGATGGCACTAACAGTACCGAATCGTAACTAATACAACCTGTGATCGAAACACAGATAACGAACAGCGTGGCTTGAAGAATGTTGGTTAACTTGATCATTACATTTCTTTCTGCCGGACCAGCCACAAGGCCCCTGCTATGAATATCAGCAAGGCTGGTAATGGTACCCAGTTGTTCAATAGCATCACTCGTTCATCTATTAATACGTCCGAGTATCCGCGCACTAGCCGACTCACGTCTTGAAGGTAGGACTGATCAATGAGAGAAGGCTGGAAGCTCGCGTAGATATAATACGCAAAATCACCAAGCATGGTCTTAAAAATATCGATTGCCAAGGTAATACCTAAAGCAGTGGTGACTGCCTGGGTGGCGGATTGTGCGCAGACTGATATAAATACACCAAAAGCGATGGCCGCCGGTAGAGGAATAAGCGCCAGTCGCAATCCAGTTGTTATCTCGTTGCGGATCTCTTCTTCGCTGATCAGTTCAAACCCGTCCTCCACAATAGCGCCAAACTCCCAAAACAAACCACTCATGAGGTAGGCCAGCACAATCAAAAATAAACAGGACAGAGCTCCGAGAACATGGAGATGAAGCAACTTGGCAATGATCAAGCTTGGCCGGCTTACCCGTCGAACAAGTAGATGTCTCGCTGCTTGAGTGTCCCGATCGAAGCTAAAGCTGTAGGCAGCTTGCGCCACAAGCAAGAGCCCAAGCATGGTCAGCCCGGTACTGAGCCCGTCAACGTAGTAACCATATGCGTTATTGGCGACAACTTCGTCAAAGGAGGGATTGCTTAACAAGTTATCTCTGACTGATTGGCCTGCCTCTGTTAGTCTTAACAGGAGAAACTGGAGAGTTACGACTATTGTGGGAGCGAGCAGTATCAATTTTCCCGAAAACGTGTGCAGGGCAACAAAGGCTTCGCACTTCAATGCTATTCGCAATCCGTTCATAGCGGTTTTAATTACTATTCCTCACTGGTAATTTCGCGAAACAGTTTTTCGAGAGATCCACGTTGCAAAATCATTTCAGATACTGGAATTTGTTTTGCTACCAGTATTTGATTGAGCTCAGCCGATTCATTTGTAGCAATTTGTACATGTAGGTAGCCTTCGTTATCGGTATAGCGGTATTCAGCTCCTTTGATCGTATTTAATACTGAAATAGCTAGAGTTTCTGCAGTTGTTTTTAGCATCAACTTATTTCCCGAAGTTTTTAACAGACTGCTAACATCGCTGTTGATGGCTATGCTTCCTTTATTAAGTATGGCTATGTCCGTACAGATCTGCTCCAGGTAAGGAAGCTGGTGGCTCGATAGCAAAAATGTAGTGCTTTCTTCGCGATTCAGGCGAGTGATGAGGTGTAGCACATCATTTACACCTTCTGCATCGAGCCCGTTGAATGGTTCATCTAGAACGATCAACTCCGGTTTCCCAAGAAGAGCCTGGGCAATTGATGTACGACGCTTGTTACCGAGCGACAGGTTCCTAATTTTGAAATTTTGGAATTGCTCAATGCCCAGTAATTGTTCAACTTCCCTGGGAGGTCGGAACGTCTGGTTGCACAAAAGGCTGGCGTGCTGCAGACATTGGCGAACTGTGAGATTAGGGTGCAGGCTGGGTGTATCGAAAACAGCCACCACTCTACCCTGGGTCTTGTGCAAAAACCTAGGGTTTTGGCCTAACACGGAAATAGTTCCACTGTTTAAGGGTTGAAGGCCTAGTAAGCATTCCAGCGTGGTTGTCTTGCCTGAGCCATTTAAGCCAACTAGGCCATGAATGGCCTCATTCTGGATTTCCAGGTCCAGATCCCTTATGACTTTAAATTTCCCGTAGCTTTTGTTTAACCCGGAAACGGATATTGCGGCTGTGCCACTGATTTTATTCATGGACTAAAAGGAAAAGCTTAATAATAAGTCGCTCTTGGTTAATACCCAGTTTTGCTCAGCAGGAAATGACTTGGCTTTGATTCTGTTAATTTACGAACAGTTGGTCGACCTGGATCTCCTGGACCGTACCAAATTGTTCTAGTTCTTCTACGTCAATAATGGATAGATCACCGACAATAGAGATCAGTTTCGCTCGATTCTTCACATGTTGTTCCTGGAACTCCAGCAAGTCTTCCATGCTAGCATCCTGCAGCTGCTGGTAGCGGGCTCTCCGGGGATCCGTTTCAAATCCCATTCGTTCCCAACTCCGAACTGCTCCAATGACTTCGCGGAAGTTCAGCTTGGAAGTTCTATAACGGTTGAGCAGGGAGTTGACGGACTCTTCGAATCTTTCCGAGGAAGAGGGCATATTATCGATAAGATCGATAAAGGCCTGCAACGCATCCACTGTCTTGTCAGTCTGGGTGCCGATAGCTCCAAGCACAAGGTTCTCGCCATTCAATCTGCCGCCTTGGACATAACGCGCCGAAGCTGAATAGGCTAATGCCCTAGCTTCTCTGAGCTCCTGAAAAACTACGCTAGACATGCCGCTACCAAAGTAATTGGTATAGAGAGAAGATATTACACTCTCTTCTTCGTCAAATATGCCATCGGCAAATTCAATTCGAACCTGTGCTTGTGCTGTCTGCTGATCCACGACCAATAGCTCTGTATCATCCACTTGGCGTGCCCGCCTGAATTGGAATTCCGGCGTATCTTGAAGCTCGTCTCCTATTATGTGATTACGGCGAAGTACCTCGACAACGTCCTCTAATGGAAGAGAGCCGGTGTAGGCTATGGTGTGGTTGTAGGTCAACAGCTCTGAAGGCAGCGTTAACAATTCATCGAGAGTGGTTTCCTTGATTTCTTCGCTGGTGAGTGCTTCCAGCATTGGTGACTTTTCACCATAACGATTGAAGAGATAAAGAGCTCGAGCAATCGCTGGTGGCGAGCTTTTCTGGTCCTCCCTTGTTTTCAATAGTATGTCCTTGAGTTGCTCCAGCGTTTCCTCTTCAGTGGTCGGCGTCTTAATTAGATCCAAGGCCAACTCTAAAGAGTTTTCGAATTGTTCGTCTAAACCAGAAACAGCTATAACAGAGGAGTTCTCACCTGAGCCAAATCGAAATTGAGACCCCATGCGGTACCATTCCTTCTGCAATTCTTCATTGCTCATATTCTGTGTGCCAGCTACGTCCATTAGGGCAGCGGACAACCCAAGCTTTTTGATTTCCTCTGTTCCTACGTCCACATTAATGGATAAGGTAAAGAGGTCATTTAATGGGTTGGGGGCATAGTACAACTCTATGCCGTCGCCGAATTCAACTACACGGTAATCAGTATCGGTTTCGACAAAAGAAGGCTCAATTTCAGAGTAGTCCATTGCTAGCACCTGGCCTGCAAATTCTGACTGACGAGCTGGATCAATAGTAACTGGATCAATTTGTGGTTTATCAACTGGCGGCACTTCATGTTGTGCGTCAATCCGATACACTGCGACATAATTGTTTTCGAAATACCTGTTAGCTACATCGATGACATCCTGTTTGGTGAGTTGTTCCATGCGGCTGATTTCGGCGATGTGGTGGTTCCATTCAGCCCCTTCTATGAAAGCTTGGCGCATTATGCTGACCCTGGCTGTGTTGAATTCCAGGCCAGCTTTCTGGTTCTTTTTAAAGTCATTTATAATGGCGGGAATGATCCAATCTTCGAAACCCCCGGCTTTAATGATGTCAATTTGCTCTAGTAGTAACTGTTCGACTTCTTCAAGGGTTTGATTCCGCTTTGGTACTCCGTAGAGCTGTTGTACCCCATGATCATTTAGAAAAAGGGGGGATGACCCTGCATTGGTAACCAATTGTTGCTGATTGAGATTGAGATTGATTAGCCCAGCGCTACTGTTGTCGAGAATCATGTCCACCAGTATCAGAGCTTCTTTGTCTGGACTGGCATTACCGGCAGTACGAAAAGCGATCTGTACTTGCTCTTCCCCCGGATATTGGACAGTCCTTCGTTCAGCGTCCTGAAGCGGTGGTTCATCCCAGGGACCTACTTCAGGAATAGGCCCGGGCTCCCACTGCCCAAATTTCGCACTGATAAGCGCAATCGTTCCCTCGATGTCGATGTCACCGCTGATAAAGATACCCATATTGTTGGGCACATAGTACGTATCGAAGTAATCTTGGATGTAAATCAGGGAAGGGTTTTTCAAGTGTTCGACGGTACCAATTGTAGGTTGTTGGCCATAAGGATGAACTTTCCAGAGAAGTTCATCGACCGCCGTTCCTATGATCCGGCCTCCGTTATCAAGGGTACGGTTTTTTTCCTCGTATACGGTTTCCAGCTCAGTATGAAACAACCGAAACACAGGATCCACGAACCGATCCGATTCAATCTCCACCCATTGGTTTAACCGATTGGATGGAAGACCCACTTTGTAAACTGTCTCTTCGTACCAGGTGTGAGCATTCAGCGCAGTGCCTCCCATGCTGTTATAAAGCTTGTCAATCTCGTTAGGGATCGCATACTCCGCTGCCTGCTGGGCTACGCTGTTGATTTCAGCATAGATCTCAGCGCGACGAGCATCGTCCGTTTCCCTGAAATGCTCCTCGTAAAGTTCAACAATGCGGTCTATATAGGGTTTCTCCGCCTGGTAGTCCAGAGTGCCTAGGCTCTGGTTACCCTTGAAAAGCAAATGCTCCAGGTAGTGAGCCAGCCCAGTGGCATCGGCAGGGTCATGTTTACTCCCTGCACGTACCGCGATTTCCGCATAAAAGCGGGGCTCTTCGTGGTTCTCGGTGAGGTACACATGCAGTCCGTTGTCCAGCTCGTAGATGTGGGTATTCAGCGGATCATTTTCGTTCTTTGTGTTTATCCGCCTGTACCCGACTGATTCGCTAACGCCTGAATTGCTCATTAACTGGGCTGATTCAGAGCTGTCAGATCTAGTCTGATCGCTACATGCGGTAATTACCAAAAGAAGGAAAGACAGGAGTAAAACTCTGTACGACTCCTTTGCTGAAATACGGGTTCTCATGTTGAAACTCCTGGGGATGGTTGCGGCTATAACATACCTTAGTTTGGGAGATTATCCGAGATTACACGCATGATCTGCACCTGTTGTTGTTCGCCATCGGTGCTGGAAGCGGTTAAGGTGAAGTTAATGGCGTTGCTTTGCTCCTGAGCAAATCGATCATACTGGGCTAGTTGTTCTTGATTCAGGTCATTGCCAAGGCGGCTTCTGGCCCGCTCGAAAGCGAGTTCCCGGTCCCCCATCGCCTCAGTCAGACTGCCGTTAGTTGAGACTATGGCGCCGAAGCTGTTGCTTGCTGAATACAGCTCCTCCATTAATACGTCGAGGACAAGTTCTTGGGTCAATCCAGAAATAGTACTGTTATTACCCGCAAACATACCAGCGTAAGTGTTGCGGGTGGATTGTTGGTTTGCAGCTAATTCATAGTCCTGCAATTGTTCTAATTGTTCTTGGGATAGTATTTGGGACAGGTTGTTAAGTAACGCGTTTGGCCCGAAATAGGCTGCCGCAATTTCAGGGGACAAGTCTCCCGAGATCATATCCCGCAATAATTGCAGGCGATTTGCGGTGAAATCTACTATCGCCGCTCCTACTGTTTCGCGCTCGGTTGGACTTAACCGGGCTACATCGAAAAAATCGCTGTAGTTGCTATCGACACTTGCTTCTGCGATCGTAAAAGCAGCATCGGGATCTGAAAGGACATTCATTCCCCCTTCGCGGCGCTGTCGAGGAGGATTGTTCAGCGCCACTTCCCGACGCGCCCGTTCCAGTAGCAGCTCGTAATCCGGATTAACCTGTTCCCGTGCTTCCTGCAGGGCTTCACTTAGATTATTTAACTGGGTTGCCGTAGAGAGCAATTGTGTTTCCAATTCTGCCAGGCGGGCGTTCCATTCCATCCGCTGACGGGTGTATTCCTCAGCCTGCTTGTTTAGTTGTTCTCGATAACCTAAAGCAGTTTGCAATTGCTCTTTCAACTCAGCATTAGTAGTGCGCAGGTTCAGCGTGGCGATAGTGAGTCCAGCTAACAAAATGCTAATTGTGATGATGATAGGTTTCATTGTTGTCGTTGCCGTTTGATCACCCGATTCGAAATGGTAGTGTCTGTATTTTGGGCTTTATCGGCAAAATGGCCGCCAAACAAGCCAGTAGAAATAAAGTTTTGTATACCATACAAGCTCCGAATCGTTATAGTAAGAAAAACGGAACGAAAATCAAATTGTGATCCCTCGTGCCCAATGAGCATTTGATCGCTAATTGTGAACGGGAATAGGGATTTACAGCGTATAATTAGATAGTAACTCCCTTGTGCCCCAGAATGTCAAATATGGTTATGCTAAAACTTCGTAAATTACTGATATTGCAGTCTTTTATGTGCACGCTTGCGGCCTGTACGGCGGCTTCGTACCAGCGCAGTGCCGATGAGGAAAGCTACCAAGCCATCACCGAAAAGGCAGATTTGGTGCCTGGAGTGAGTAATCAAGTGGTAATCGACGAAGATAAACTGGTCGATCTAAGTGGATTTGCCGTCAATAGTGATTCGTTCGATTTTTTAGATAATGAAGCTGATAGCGAAGTTGATGCTCGTATTGTCAGCCTAAACGATGCGCTTAATCTCGCTTTTCAACATAGCAAGGACTTCCAAACTCAGAAAGAACGCCTCTATCTTGAAGCGCTGGCTTTGACCTTTGATCGCTATCGCTACGTTCCTACTTTCTCCGCGGCTGCTGGCGGTGACTATCGATGGGATTCCCAGGACAAGTTTGTGCAGGACATGCAGGCTCTTACCGGTATTGAAAATATCAATACCAGTGAATCCACTTTTTCCAATACCAGCCTCGGTGCACGCTACTTACTGAAAAGTGGCGGTGCGGTGGCTTTGAATCTCACCAACAACTTCACTCGCTTTCTTACCGGGGACATCAGCGAAATTGGAACAGGAGCATTGATCGGATCCTTCACCCAACCATTGTTGCGGGGCTTCGGTAGTGACATTGAAACCGAGGCGTTACTGCAGGCCGAACGGGATCTGCTTTATCGGTTAAGAGATTTTACCCGTTTTCGTAAGAATTTTGCCGTAAGGGTTGCCTCCGATTATTACTCTGTACTACTGAACAGGGAAACATCCAGAAACTACTATGCGGGCTTGTTGGCGACAAATCTCTCATTGGAAAGAGAGCAAGCGTTTCAGGCGGAAGGATTAACCACGTTGCTCCAAGTGGGTCGTCTTGAACAATCATCCTTGCAGGCAGATCTGCGATGGACTTCTTCTATAACCCGTTATAAGCGTAGTCTAGATAATTTTAAGATACTAATCGGGCTTAATGCCGATGATAACATTATGCTCGGTGATGAAGAGATGGTGCTTATCACGGAAACGGGTATGGATAGCCCTGATATCAGTTTGGAACAGGCAACTGAGATGGCAATCCAGACCCGATTAGACTTGTACACATGGCTGGACCGCGTTCAAGATAGTGCTAGAAGGATAGAATTAGCCGCTAACTCACTGAGCCCGGCATTGGACTTGAGCCTAGTTGCTTCAGTTCCGAATTCGACAACGCAGAATCTGGGTGAGCTAGATTTCGAAAATACCGTATATACGGCGGGCTTGGACCTGGATTTGCCTCTAGATACAAAGTTGGAACGCAATAATTATCGCCGTAGTTTGATTGACTACGATGCTGCTACCAGAGACTATCTGTTAGCACTTGATGACATTAAGTTGGATGTTTTGGATACATGGCGGAGAATGAATGAAGCGCGCAAGAGTTACGATATCAATGTTACTAGCGTGGAAATTAACGAGCGGCGAGTCGAGGAAGCTGAGCTGCGCGCTGAATTGGGCCTAGGTGATATTCAAGATACCGTAGACTCACAGAATGATTTAACAGCAGCACGAACCCAACGAGTTAGTTCTCTTATAGAACACAATATTTCAAAACTTGAATTCTGGAGAGATGTGGGATTGTTATACGTAGACGACAACGGTCAGTGGGAGGAAGGCATTAATGAACCCCGATAGTCAGGACATGCTGGCGAAGCTGATGGCAAACATGAAAAAGACAGTCGCTGATCTGAAGGCTCGGTATCTTGCGGCCAGAAAAACTACCCAGTACACCATCGCTGCTGGTAGTGGTGTTGTACTACTTTTAATACTTGGATTTTTTAGTGGAGGTCCTTCGACCATCGAATCCACTATTACTTTCGAGGCACGCCGAGGTGATCTGGAAGTTACAGTTCTGGAAGGAGGGGCGCTGGAGGCGCTGCAATCTCAAGAGATCCGATCCCGCATTAAAGGGCGGGAAGGGGTAAAGATTCTTTCTATTGTCGAAGAGGGTTACCAGGTCACTCCGAGGGATGTAGATGCTCGGTTAGTCTTAGTGGAATTAGACAAGTCGCAATTGATAGATCAGCAATTGAACCAGGAGATTGCCGTAGAAACAGCGGAAGCCACCTATATAGAAAGAAAAGCCCAGTATGAAATTCAACTCAATGAGAATGTGACAGCCTTGAATGATAGGCGCCAGGATATGCGTTTCACGAGGCTAGATTTTGAAAAATTTCTTGGTGGCAATATTGTGAATGAAATTATCGCCCAGTTGGAAATCGAGGAAAGGGTAGCAAAAGCGGAAGCTCCAGATCTGGCAGCATTGTCAAAGCCCCTCAACTCAGCTCTCGAAGGCCTCGAAGCTGAAATTGAACCCAAGCCGTTGTTTGATCCGATCGACTTGGATTCTATGCCGCCACCAATGCGTGAACGTATAGAAGAAATGATGGCTGATAACGGTGGGCAGTTACCGAAAGAGATACTTGAAAACATGCAACGATTTTCTCAGGGCGGGTTTACTGGTAGTGGTTTTCCCTCCGTCGCCTTGGGTGGGAGTCCGCAAGGGCAGGGTGGTTTTGGTCGTGGCCGGCGCGCAGGACAGGGCCAGAGACAAGTTGAAGATGCAAGTCCTACAAGACTTGAAGCTCCTCAGTTAACGCTGCAACCGTTGATCCCGGAGGGCATTGATATTGAGGTGTCTTTACTGATGGATGACAGTTACATGGCTATTCGCGATACCTTAGATTTTACTCGGTATGCTAACATCGACCAGTTAGAAGACGGGGAAGCGAAGCAGCAATTACGTAATTTGTTGGATGAGCTTCAGGTTTCTCAGGAAGAATACTTCCTTGCCCAGGACCGTATCGAGGGCCAGCGGCGGTTGGAAGCTCGGGGGTTTATTACGCCAACGGAGCTTGAAGCGGAAGAATTAAATCTCAGTAAGGCTAGGAACAGGCAAGCGCAAAAGGAAACCGCACTAAGTTTGTATATCCAATACACTTTTCCTAAGGATGCTGAACAGAAATTATCTGAATACGAAAATGCGATAATGAGTTATCAGCGGCAACTGAAGGAGAATATCGCAGAGCAAGCCCAAGACGAAGCCCGTTTCAGTTCGGCCGCGCGCAAGTTTAATCTTGAGCGGGTTAAGTTGACTGATATTAATGAACAGCTAGAATTTGCCACCATTCGTGCCGAGCTGCCAGGAATGGTTGTTTATGGTGCGGCCGATCAGAACCAGGCACGTTATCGGGGCAGCAGCAGTCAAGAGGCGATCCAGGAAGGGGCAACGGTCCGGGAACGACAAGCCATCCTGACCATCCCTGATATGCGTGAAATGGCAGTGAAGACCAATATCCATGAATCGGCTGTACAACGCGTAGCGGTGGGTCAAGCTGTTAGGGTCGGAATTGATGCTTTTCCCGATGAACGATTAACTGGAGTAGTGACAAAGGTTGCTGTAGTAGCCGATTCTGCGAACGCATTCATGAATCCGGACCTAAAAGTCTATCCTACCACTATCAAGATAGAAGGCACCTACGACTGGTTGCGTCCAGGCATGAGTGCCGAGGTCGAGATACTTGTAGAGAAGCTTGAAGATGTAATTTACGTCCCATTGCAGGCTGTGACTTATTGGGATGATAAACGAGTCGTTTATGTTGATAATTTTGGAAACCCGGAACGGCGCGAAGTTGAAGTAGGGGCGTTCTCTGATTCGTTCATTGAACTTACCAGCGGGCTGAGAGCGGGAGAAGAAGTATTACTGTTGCCTCCCCAGCAGAGCCTTACCGATATAAGCTTTTAGTGTCAGTCTTTTCGAGCGTCCAGAAATGACAGCTCTCGATATGAAACTCAATGAGGGGGCTTCTCGCCCGACTGCGCCGCTCGGAAATGAAGTCGTAGCAAGCGTTGAAGGAATTCGCAAGACCTATTACATGGGATCGTTAGCGGTCGAAGTCCTTCACGGGATTTCCCTCGATTTTTATTCGGGAGATTATGTTTCCATTAGGGGTCCCTCGGGTTGTGGTAAATCAACTCTCATGAATATCTTAGGTTGCTTGGATCAGCCTACCGAGGGGAAGTACTATCTTGGCGACGAAGATACCTCGACTATGGAAGATGATGAATTATCCGCGATTCGCGGCGCTCGCCTCGGTTTTATCTTCCAGTCTTATAACTTGATACAACAACTTAACGTGCTTGAAAATATCGAGATGCCCCTATTCTATCAGGGATACACAGAGTCAGAGAGTAACGAGATAGCCTTGAGTCTGGCTGAACGAGTGGGCTTGAGCGACCGAGTGGGCCACAAACCATACGAGTTGTCGGGTGGACAGCAACAGCGGGTTGCAATAGCTAGAGCTCTAGCCGTAAATCCGTTGATTATTCTCGCGGATGAGCCTACGGGCAACCTGGATTCTAAGTCAGGATCAGAAATATTGGATCTTTTTGATGAATTGCATGCTCAGGGTAAGACGTTATTGACAGTAACGCACTCCGATGAGTTAGCGGAACGGTCTATGCGCGAAATCAAGTTGCGCGATGGTGAGATAGAGAGCGATGAACGAATTAATTCTTGATACCCACGCTCATTCTGCAAGTAATGGCGGACGCTCAAAATCGCTCTCGGGTACAAACTTGGTGCGCTTTAAAAAAATTATCGATGTAGGCATCAAGAATATTTTTTCCCATGGGCTACGCTCGATGCTTACCGTGTTAGGCATCGTCATAGGGGTGGCTGCTGTTATCGCTATGCTTGCAGTCAGTGAGGGAGCTAGCTATGAAGCCCAGCAACAGTTTCGTGATCTTGGGGCGAGTAACATCCTACTTAAGAGTGTAAAACCTGCTGAAGTCGAAGAGAGTACAAGCCGGGGATTTGGGCCTCCTCAGGCAGTGGTCTATGGGCTTACGAACGCTGATATCACCACTATTCGTGACACCATTCCTAGTGTTTCCAATGTCATTGCTTCTCGTATTGTAAAGAAAAACGTGTGGAATCTCGGCTTGAACATAAACACTGATGTGGTCGGCACCTCTGTCGATTACCCGATTTCGCGGAACTACAACTTGCGTGCCGGCCGATTCTTCAGCGAAACGGAGATGCGTGATCATGCCAATGTGGTCGTGTTAAGCGATGAGGTGGCTGATGCGCTTTTTCCTATTGATAATCCAATCGGACAATCTATCAAGATCGATAGTGACTACTACAATATAGTTGGCATCATGGAGTCGGAGGGGTTCTCAAACCTTGGGCAAAGCCAGGCCGGCAGTTCTAATGCAGCCCCGAATCGTATTTTTATTCCATTCACTGCCTCGAAAAGTCGGTTCGGTGAAACCACCACTCGGCAAACAGCCGGAGGTATGGAGTCAGAAACTGTAGAGCTGCACGAAGCGATCATTCAAGTGGCAGGGCAGGAATTGGTTATTGAAGTCGGTGAAATTATAGAGCAGATTCTGCAGCGCCGTCATAAAGAAATTGACTACGAGATAGAAATACCTTTAGCTTTGTTGAGGCAGGCGGAAGAAAGCGCGTTAAGAGACCAGATTGTAGCTGGTGCTATTGCGGGTATATCGCTGCTGGTAGGTGGTATCGGCATAATGAATATTATGCTGGCTAGCGTTACCGAACGGACTCGCGAAATCGGTATTCGCCGGGCAATGGGAGCCAAGAAGCGGGACATCATTACTCAGTTTCTGGTAGAAGCAGTCATACTCTCTGGCGTGGGAGGGTTAATAGGCGTAGTACTTGGAGTTGTTATACCGTTCATTATTTCCACTTTCTGGGGTATGACTACGATTGTAACGCCCATAGCACCGATACTGGCCTTCTCCATATCAGCGATGATTGGGGTTATCTTCGGAATTTATCCTTCCATGAGAGCGGCGGACATGGACCCTGTGGAAGCTTTACGCCACGAATAATGTTCTGGGTTGTCGGAAATATTATTAAAGCAATTACCCGGGAACTCCCACGAAATTGTATGGTACTTAGATTTCTGCTGTGACTCGTAGCCTCCAGTATATATTGATGGTCATCCTCGCATTGAACGCAGGATCAATTGGTGTAGCTGCAGATAACAATATTACATGGGAACGCTATGATGAATCAGCGGATCTCACCGCCCTTGCTGCTCATCAAAACGAGAGCATGCATTATCAGTTGCTTCTCTCTAAGGTGCTCGACAAGAACACTTTATGGGAGCCTTTTGTCCAAGAGCTCGAAGCTTTCAGTCATGAATACTATGAATCACTTAAACCCCTAATATTAGATAAACCTATTAGCGAGATTCAGCGTGTCGTTGCTGAAGACAGTCTAAGCTACGAAACGCTTGCCACTTTTTACATTTATCGCATTAGAGAAATCGAAACGGATAATACGCGATACATCAACGCGGTAATTACCCTCAATCCTAGCGTATTGACCCGTGCCCGCATGCTGGATGAGCAACGCAGGCAGGGCAGGGAAATTGCGTCCGACTCAATATTTGGGATACCGGTATTACTAAAGGACAATGTTGGTGCGTCGGGGATGGCCACCACTGCCGGTGCTGTCGCGCTACAGCACAATTTCACTAGTAATGCCTTCATTACAGACCGTTTGATAAAAAATGGCGCAATCATTCTCGGCAAGGCAAATCTTAGTGAGTGGGCTTATTTTTTTTGTGAAGATTGCCCTTCCGGCTACAGTGCCATGGGAGGACAGACCTTGAATCCCTACGGGCGGTTCGATTTTGGTACAGGAGGTTCCAGTTCCGGTAGTGGCGCGGCTACGGCGGCCAATTTTGCTACGGTAGCTGTAGGGTCTGAAACTTCTGGGTCAATCCTATCTCCAGCAAGCGCCAATTCTCTAGTCGGTCTCAAACCCACAACCGGTTCACTTAGCAGGAGTGGAGTGGTACCTATCTCGTCGACACTTGATACCACTGGACCGATTACCCGGAATATAGCTGATGCAGTAATACTCTTTAATGCTATGGCCGGGTTTGATGAAAATGATATGGCCATGCCGCTTCTTAGCGCGGACTTGTCATTGATATACCGTACGGTAGACCTAAATGGTAAACGTCTGGGTGCCTTGGAAAATTTTGCTGATAATGAGTTTTACCAGGAAGCGCTGGAGATGCTATCTGAAAATGAAGCTTCTATCGTTGATGTCATAATGAACTATGAGCGCAATGAAGGGTTCAGTGATTTATTAGGAAGCGAAATGGTGAGAGACCTGGCACTTTATCTGGAAGCTTATTCTGCGCAAGAAGTGGAAATTGATTCTATTGCTTCTCTGCGAAAGTTTAACGAAATAGATCTCGATCTGCGGGCCCCGTATGGTCAGGAATTAATAGATATGATGGATGAACTTGCACTCGCTCCCGCAGATGTGGAATCTCTAAGAGACGAGTTACAATCCAATGCTAAAGGTGCGCTGGAATATCTATTCACCGAATTCGAACTCGATGTGCTGCTATCAATCAATAATCGGCACGCTAATATCGCAGCACTGGCTAATTACCCCGCATTAACAATTCCGCTGGGTTACGAAGCCTCTGGCAGACCAGTTGGCCTAACCCTGATTGCACCGTCTTTCCAGGAACAGGCTCTAATAGATATTGGTGTAAGGGTTGAACAACTTACCCAGGCGCGCAGAATTCCAACGCCCTATCAATAATTTAGTCAATCTCCGATACCATATACTTGTGGCTGCTTTTACCAGTAGTTTTCAATAGTGATATGTCCTGGCGTGCGCCGGCGATTCTTGGTGAAATCTTGATTCTTTAACACTTCTACCGAATCCTTAACCATATCCGGATTGCCGCACAACATAATATGGGATTTGTTGACGTCCAGCTTGCGACCTACTTGTTCTTCCAGCTGTCCTTTTTCAATGGCTATAGGGATCCGTCCTTTGATGGTACCGGGTACTGTCTCTCTGGAGACAAAAGCCTGGAAGGAAAACCTGTTGCCATACTTACGTTCAAGAGAATCTATCAGTTCCTGGTAGCGCAGGTCAGACTCAGCGCGTACGGCATGCACTAATACGATGTGCTTGAACCGGTTCCATGGTTCGTCGATGTTCAGAATAGAAAAGAAGGGTGCTACACCGGTACCCGTGGCCAACATCCACAGTTCTTCTGCTTTCGGAATTTCGTTAAGTACAAAGAAGCCATTAGATTTTTGTTTTACCCAAATTAAGTCGCCTGATTCGAGTTTTACCAGAGCATTGGAAAGAATGCCATCGGTAGCAGTATAGAAGAAAAATTCAAGTGGACGTTGGCCGGGTGAACTTAGATAGGAATATGGGCGGGCTATTCTTTTGCCACCAATGTCCAATGCTAGACTGGTAAATTGTCCAGCGCTGAAGTTATCAACATCGGCATCGATTTTTAAAGAAAAAAGATTCTCGGTCCAATGGATATTGTCGACCACTGTGCCTTGGATCCATTTCGCCATTGCTCGATCCTGTTAATCCCCAGTCAAGTACTGGCACTATGGTATGAATTTCTATAGTCTCCTAGCAAGCTCTAAATGGCTGTGTGAAGTAGACGTACTGCAAAAATTACAAGCTATCAGCAGTTAAAAACAGAAATGACATTATTCGCGTTTCCGCGATGTTGGAGAAATTAAATGGGGAAGTGGTTCGAGATAGCTTTGTGGAAACGCATACTAGCTGCTTTAGTGTTAGGTGTTATCGTAGGCATGATATGGGGACCCGGTTCGGAAAGTATCGTTTGGATCGGTGACCTGTTTATTAGGCTTATTAGAATGGTCGTAGTTCCATTGGTTTTCGTGACCTTAGTTGCCGGTGTAGTCTCGATGGGCGACCCTAGTAAGCTGGGTTCGCTGGGAGTTAAAACTCTTGCGATCTATATGTTGACTACTCTCGTGGCTATTTGCATTGGTTTACTGCTGGCAGCCACCATGCAGCCTGGAATCGGAGTTGATTTGAGTATGGCGGTTCCTGGCGAAGTGCAGGAACCAGTCGCGCTCAGTGACCGTCTCATGAGCATTGTCCCGGCCAATCCTATTGCGGCTCTTGCAGAAGGGAACATTCTTGCAATAATCTTTTTTGCACTATTGGTCGGGATTAGCCTGCTCACTATTGGCGAAAAAGGTAAACCTGTCGCTGACCTTATGCAGGCCTCTACCGAGGTCATGTTGAAAATCACCCATTGGGTAATGGAAGTTGCTCCTTTCGGTGTGTTCGCACTAATTGCCTGGGTATCGGGCACTCAGGGAGCAGCGGCGTTGTTGGATGTTGTTACACTTGCTCTAGCGGTGGTCATTGGTTGTTTTGCGCACATGATTTTAATGCACGGCATCATAATCATGAAACTGATGCTTAAACTCTCACCTGTGTTATTTTTTCGTGGGGCACGTGACGCTATGTTAGTAGCGTTCTCTACTTCTTCGAGTTCAGCGACTCTGCCTGTTTCGATGTCTGTAGCGGAGAAAAATCTGGGCATTAAACCGATTGTCTCTTCCACTGTGCTTCCACTAGGAGCCACGATTAACATGGACGGCACGGCACTCTATGTAGGCATCGTATCCGTATTCGCGGCCCAAGCATTTGGAATCGAATTAGGCCTGGCGGATTATGTACTAATAGCAGGTTCGACCACTTTGGTATCTATCGGCACTGCTGCAGTTCCCGGGGCTTCCATATTTTTAATGGCGGCGGTAATGGAGACTATAGGTATTACCCCCGAACAGATAGCGGTTGTAATTGGTTTTATACTGCCTTTCGATCGGCCCTTGGATATGCTGCGTACTGTCGTCAATGTTGGCGGAGACCTGTCAGTTTCCACCGCGGTTGCAAACTGGGAAGGGGAATTCGATGCAGATAGATTTAATATGCCTCTGGAAGAGTAGGCTCGAATACAGAGACCATTCCAGTTAACCCTAGAGCTTTTAAAAACGTCACTTTTCACATGTGTCACTGCTAATTCAGTGTAACATCCGTCTTTCTATATGTTCATATTCTAAATTTCTGCGATCAGAAAGAATAGGTGATAGTGGCGCCTAGACGAACGTCTTCATCGAAGAATAATAGAGGCGTTGAATTGTTAGCCGTGATGCTGATGATCTGGGCATTGATGGCCCAGTTGTCACTTATGGTGTAATTAGCGCCTAACATGGCAAAGAACGAGTTTGCATCGAGGCCACCTTGCAGCGTGGATGACAATACCAGGTCTCCATTCATCAGATTATTACTGTAGCGAACCAGCCAGCTCCCGAACACTCCGTCGTTGATTAACTGTTGCCCAGGTAACAATCCTTCGTCTTCATCCAAAAGTTTCTGGGCCTGGATGCCAAGACTCACGCTCTGCTCATTGGACACGGCGTATTCAAATCCGAAAGAAGTACCGACCTGATTTTTTTTCAGATCAAGCGGTGCTGCAAGACTTGAGGTGCCAGGAAAGCTGAAACTGTCTGCTAGTACGTTGTGGCTATAGGCAAAATCAAAGTTCAGTAACAGTTTGCCGATGGCGCGGTTAGCGCTGAACCCTAGTAAAACGAAATCATTCTTTCTGGCGATAGCATCACCGATCCCAGTGACTGGATCTTCGTAGCGCAGTTGATTTTCAACGAGGTAAGCGGCCATGAAGGAAATGTCACTGCCTTCAAAGGAGAGTCGATATTGGGTACCAATTTCAAAAAACGGATTGTCGTCCCGGTCGTAGTCGGTGATGTTAAACGCGGGCTCGAAAAAAAAAGGACTGCCTCGTACCGGAGCTGGGTTGAATTCAGGATACAGATTTATGAATGTGGAGAATTGTCCGCTATCACCGAAGTAATCCCACACAACCATCCATTGATTTAACCGGGCGTCCTCAATATCGATAATGGATAGATCACGAAACTCGAAATGATTGATTACGTCCAGCACGGAATTACCAACCGTTTCACCCCATACCACTGTTTGTCGACCAAATTTAATGCTGTGCTGATCGAAGCTTCTTTGTAGGAAGAGTTCATTGACCCGGTAATCCAGGTCGATCCGATCGCCGTTAGCTTCATACTCGTAGTCGTCTTTCCAGTAGCTACGAATTTGGCCACTGGCTTGCAGTAGCCAGCCTGGAGAAAACGCATTTTGGTAACGAATATTGATGCCCAGTCGGTTGTTTTCCGTTTCTGCTTCGCGGGGGAAGACAAAACCAGGTAAGGGTTCTACGGAGTGATTGTTAACCTGACCGAAAAGCTGTTGACTAACACGCACCGTAAAACCTTCAAACCAGGAAGAGGTAGTCGAGGACGTATCTTCATCAAACACGTTGCCAAATATATCGTCATCGATAGCCAGCTCGGCATCAAAGGATACCGAATCATCCAGAATCAAGGGTTCTTCCTGCTGCGCGTAGGTTTTCGTTAGCAGAAGCTGTACAAGAATAATGAGCTGACAAAAGCGCAACATGTGTAACTCGAGGTTTTTAATTTAGTTGCGATCTTAATTTCTCTAACTCGGTTTCTCTGTAGGCAGCATCTGTCAGGGTGCGCTGAGTTAGAAAGTCATCTTCAATGTTGAGGTCTGTATAAATTTCAACGAAGGCCATATTGGACAATCGGTTCGTAACTAAATTCATCATAGTGAGGGACCGGGCCATCCATATATCGTTAACCAGCTCAACTCGGCTCGCCATAAGTCTTTTGACTTCCCTTTCATACTGATCATACATATCTGAACGCAGGGCGACGAAGCGTTCCTTGTCAATATAATGGACCATTCGGGAATAACGCGTTTTTCTCGCCCGTTCAGCGTTGGGGATCATTTCTATCTGCCAGACATCCCGTCCCGCTTGAGTCATCTCGCCGAGCAGATTGATTGTATATTCTTCTAATTTACCGGTGTCGGTATCTTCTGTAGTGAACTCGGAACCGAATAGGGAGGCAGGTTCAGTTTCTTCTTCCGAATTGCCAGCGGCGATCCTTTTTACCCTGCCCAGGGCAGATAGATATAGCCATGTTTCATTGTCTCTTTCCGAGTCGTCATAGGCGAAGCTGAGCATACCGATGCCTCTTTCAGCAGCTGGTTCCAGTGTAATCGTGACGCTCTTGGTATCTTTAAGCTCGGGACCATAATTTTTAGCCACTGACTCGAGTGATTTCACTCTTGCTCGCTCTGCACAGGTAATACGGCCCTGTGTTACACCAAACTTGCAGCTTGATAGCTGCATGCGATTAAATGATGAATCGTTTGTCGAACGAAGAGCATCGTCGGATCTTTTCATAATCTCAAAACCAGTAAGTTCCTGGCTTGATAAATGAGGGAAAAAAGTGACCAGTAAAGCAGTGCCAATTATTCCTAAGGTGCTTTTAAGTTTCATGCTATTGCCTCCCTAAAGTTAATAGAGGTGTTTACATTTTTTACACCAAACGTAGGTTTAAAAATTATTATCATTGCAGGAATAAGAAACAGGTCACAAAGCAAGGCGACAAATATAGCCATTGACCCGAAAAACCCCACCTTTGCCATTCCCAAATAGTCAGAAAAGCTCAAGACAGCAAAACCAAGCCCTATCACCATGGTGGTAAACATGACGGCTTGACCAACCTCTTTTATAGCGCTTTCAAGAGCAGCGGCGATGCTTCCAGTACGGGACAGTTCCACCCTGTAGTGGGTCATGAAGTGTATGGTGTCATCCACAGCGATACCCAAAATGATTGGCGCTATGAGCAGCGTATCAGTATCTAGAGGTATGGCAAACAAGCCCATCAGGCCAAAAGCCAGGAACGCAGGGATGGCATTTGGGATCATACCCATGATACCTCCTTTGAACGAACCTAGAGTGATGATCATGATCAAACTAACTATCAGCAGAGCCAGAGCAAAGCTGTTAAATTGGGATTGGGCGATTTCATCAGCCATAACCATTAACGTTGCCATAGTCCCTGTTAAATTGATGTCCAGGCCTGGAAAGGTCGGTTCAAGTTCGCCGAAAGTTTGTTCTACATCTAAAGCCACATCGTCAAAAAACTCTTTGTATTCATAGGAGCCTAAGTTGCGAGCTGTAACACTAATGTGGGAACGGCTGTAGTCATCGGAAACCAGATTCCTCCGATCTTCAGGGTTAGCGCTATTGAATAGGTAAAGTAATTGAGATATTTCTTGACCAGAATCAGGAATACGATAGTAACGAGGATCGTCATCATTCATGACTTGATTTGTATCTTTGACGATGTTTGCCAGCGAATTGGTCCGACCCACAATATCAGGATAGCCCTCTTCCAGCCGTGTTTGTAGCTGATCGACGGCGACAAGCAGATCAGAATCAAGCATGCCATCACTGGTTTTAGTATCGATCATAATCTCCATATTTTGTGCACCCGACATATTTTCATCGACTACTGTAACAGCGATCGTCAAAGGGTGGTCTGCCTTGAACATTTCAGCAATGTTTGTGTCGATATTAATTTTCGTTGCGCCATAAATACACAGCGCAAACATGGATGCAAATAGGACAAGAATTAAATAGGGGGACCCTTCAACCAGGCTGGGAACCCTGGCAAGAATTTCCCGCTGCGAATTGACTATCCAGTAAGTGAGCGCAATTACAAAGATCATGAATGCGCCAACTAAAGGTCCTAAAGAAACAAAGAGTAAAATTCCTACAACGATTGCTATGGCAAGTTTTCTTTTATTTTGTATTGAAGTCCACCTGGCGCCTAATTTGTCAGCCAAACTATTCTTCTCGTGAATTGCCTTTGGATGCCATAGATCCAGCAGGATAGGGAGAAGGACTATAGTGAAAAAGAAGGCAAGAAAGACCCCAAAAGCAGACATCCACGCAAAGACTCTGATAGGCTCGAGGTTGGAGGTCGCGAGCACGGAAACACCCGCGGCAGTGGTTATAGTAGTCAATAATATGGCAATACCCACTTTTTTGTAGGCGTGCGAAAGAGCCGAATAATGCTCCTCTCCGTCGCGTCTGAAACTGAAGTAAGCACTCATCACGTGAACGCAATCGGCGATCCCTACAGCAAAAACCAGCAATACGGTCAAGGCGATCATGGTGGAAATGGCATCTACCAGCCATACCGTGACGCCCCACATCCAGACGACACTTAAAGCTATGGTGACCATTGGCCACCAAAGTGCGCTAGCGGAACGAAAAAAGATCCACAGGAGCATTGAAAAAATTAAAACCATCAAAGTTCCCAACACAGCCATCTGGTTAAGGACATCCTGCATTTGTCCCATCATGGATGGCGTGCCTACCGGATAAAACTCAAATTCATCTGAGTAGTTTTCGTAAACAGCTCTCAGTGCTGTGTCGAAAGAGAAATAAGCTAACTGATCGGTATCCTGGAACTCTACTTCTTGCACGACCGCGTTCTCGTCAAAAGACAAGTCAAAATTGGTGAAGCCATCGTCCAGCTCAATGCCCTCAATATTGACCACCGGTTCATAGCCTTCGACCGGGATTGTTCCGAAATCGGTTTGAACTAATATCGCAGCATATCTACCGTCTTCTGAATAGAATGCTGAAACATAATCCTGTTGATCCAGGGCACGTACTTTGAGAGTTTCTAGACTACCTTGATCGGTCGGGAGTTCTCGTGGGACCAGGCGGTCGGATCTGAGGGTATCACCAACACTTTCCTGCACACGGATATTGGCAAGAGACTGCACCCGCCGGATGTGGTTGAGCTGTTCCCAATCTACATCCGGGTAATTGTCACGATCAAGGTCTTCCCAGTTGGTCAAGTCATCGGTAATTTGCTGAACAGTTGACAGGGATGCGCTCGAAAAGACATTACCATCTCTGGGCGTGTAAATAATAAAGACTGAATCATCGCCTCCGAACTGCCGCCTGAATTCATCGAGCGCAACAGTGGCAGGATTTTCCTCTTCCAAAAAGCTATCTGTGGATAGGTCAAACGAAGTCAGGGAAATAATACTGAAAAGAAAAAATGAGGAAATAACTGCAAGCCCTAACAGAACCGGCTTTTTGAAATTCAGGACATAGTCCGGCCCTTTAGCAAATATGTCGGTAAGGCTTAAAAGTATTCTGTCCATTAATATGTCCTTTTGATAAATCTCTCTAGATATTCTTTATGCCCTGATCGACGATCCTGGCCAGGGTTTTAACAAAGTCGTCAGTTGGTATTTCTTGTCCAGGCAAATCAAATGCCATTTCAGGCAGATATCCAATGGCAAGAGTGGCAAGGCTAACAACGTTGGCGATGGTTTTCTTATCATGGGTGTCTAGATTATGCGTTACTGGGCTGATCAATTTGTTAATTACGTATTCAGTAACTTTTTCATCTTGATTCTTCAAAATGGTTGCGTCGATCTCTTCGATCAGGGCTGCGAAATCTTGACGTCTTGAGAGAAGGGCTCTGGTCAGTGGTGCCGTTAGAGCGAAATTAAACGTGACTTCAAGAAACGCTCTGAGCCTTTCTTCTTCCGGAAAATTCTCAATGATTTCTAGCTGCGGCAAAAGCTCTCGTTCTTCGGCAAGTAGACAGCTAAGAAATAGTTCTCTTTTGTTTTCGAAGTGCAGGTATATGGTACCTTTTCCGATACCCGCACCTAGGGCAATTTCTGCAATGTTGGCCCGGCGGTAACCAAACCGTACAAAATGATCTGTTGCCACTTTTATGAGTGTTTTTTGAACCGCATAGTTTGCGGAACCCTCGTGGTCTAAGGATTTTCCTAGGCCCGGTTCGGCGGTAATTTTGTCAAAAAGCTCAGCTATTGCGCTAGTCATATGACCAGAATAACATATTTGGTCATATGGTCAAAGCCCTTATTTCATAGGGTTTTTTGAGAATCGAAGTGGTCTATTAATGGATTAGTCGGGACACCTGTAGACACCAAAAGTCTGACGTCCTTCCTCTATTACGGATTCGGGAACGATTACGTTGCCGCCCATGCTACCCGCTTCGTTACGTGCCAGACGCAACAACTCTTCCTGCATACGTTCGCCTCCACGTTCCACAAATGCAACCCGGCTCCTCGTCGAGGCTTGAGCCCGCCCAACCCGTTGGCAATCGCTGATTTCACTGGTAGTAGCCAGGCGTACGCTTGCCCCTTCAGTGGTGACTCCCACCCAACTGTTGCAGCTTGAAAGCAATATTAGAAATGTTACTAAAAGAAGAAAACTTTTCACGGTAAACTCCAACGAAGTTTGACAAGTTAAATTAATATTCATTTTTTTGAGAACACAGTCTAGCAGTTTTGACTCCATTTGCTCTATTACTTAGAGCAAGCAAGAGTCACCAGGTTCCGGCTTTTTTCCAACCCGAATATGTTACCATCCGACGTTTTTTGGGCTTTGCCCGAGACCATCATTTAAGGATAGACGAAATTATTTATAGTCTGATACAGGAGCTAAATGGTGTTGTGTCGGCTGAACATGGTATCGGGTTTATGAAAAAACAGTTTTTGCCTTACAACAAGACTGGTTCAGAAATAGCTCTGATGAAGGCTTTCACACAAACCATCGATCCCGACGGTATTTTAACCCCGGGACGAATTTTTTAAGGAGTTGTTAATGACAACTAATAGTTTGTCCGGCAAAAACGTTGTCATAATTGGTGGCACTGCGGGCATTGGTTTGGCCACAGCGCAAACTGCCTCCGGAATGGGTGCTAATGTCTGGGCTGCTGGCCGCTCAAAGACACATATTGAGAACGCAAAACGGTCAAGCAATGGCTCATTCGAAATAAG
>Ga0209445_1000008_pt1 | contig 103837 bp, 95 predicted proteins | sample MarorgKNORR_S2LV_4_FD_188223 | JGI IMG/M metagenome (GOLD analysis project Ga0209445, IMG submission 188223) | Marine microbial communities from the Southern Atlantic Ocean, analyzing organic carbon cycling - NADW_A/KNORR_S2/LV (SPAdes) (version 2) | ecosystem: Environmental > Aquatic > Marine... | reverse complement strand
CTTCAACTTCCTCGTTAACCGTTTCCGCAACAACTTCAACTTCAACTTCAACTTCAACTTCAACTTCCTCGTTAACCGTTTCCGCAACAACTTCAACTTCAACTTCAACTTCAACTTCAACTTCTGTGCTGGGCGCTGCGGTAGCAACTTCGTCTTCGTCGCCAGCAACTGCAGCCGGGACTTCGACTCCTGAGCTGTCGGCTTCATCCTGACTCTGCGCGTCCGCTTGCGCAGGTGCTGCAGCGGGTGTCGAGAGGGGTTGTATGTTTGCCGCGTGCAAACCCTTAGGCCCTTCAATAGTCTCAAACGAGACCATTTGACCAGCTTTAAGGGTTTTGTAACCTTCCATTCCTATCGCAGAATAGTGGGCGAATAGATCGTCGCCACCTTCGTCAGGTAAAATAAAACCGAATCCCTTTGCGTTATTGAACCACTTAACTTGCCCGGTGCTCATGAGGACACTCCATACCTTCTTATTTTTTGTTAGATTTTATGCACAACCTCAACCGTTACCATTTCTATACACCATCGATATAGCAATGTCAAAGCCTTAGCTCGAGCCGCAGCAACGGTCCAACTGATACTATGGGGCTTATGCACCTTGAATTCTGATGAATGGAGCCCATTTAATAAATTATGCAATGATTGATGTAGGCGCGATCCAGCGCATAAAAGGCTTTTCATGGGCCTGCTTCTGACGCAAAATAATCATCATAGCTTGGCTTCATAAGGAAGCTTCGAGGCTCTTACCCGATTCGCGGAATCATGAACAAATTCAGACATTACCAAACCACGACGAAGTTGGCCCAACCGCCATCGGGGCCGGATGATTCGGGCGCTGATGAGGAGGTGGCCCACGGCACCGGTACCGCCACCGCGACCACAAAGCCAAAACTGGAAAAGCCGCCCCTGTACAAAGTAATTTTAATTAATGACGACTACACTCCAATGGACTTCGTCGTCGATGTGTTACGCTCGTTTTTCCACATGAATGTTGAAAAGGCTACGCAGATTATGTTGAAAGTCCACACCGAGGGAAAAGGTGTGTGTGGTGTTTTCAGTAAGGATCTTGCCGAGACCAAGGCGGCACAGGTTAATGGCTATGCACGGGAATGCGAACAACCGCTGCTGTGCTCCATTGAAGTCGACCGATAATTTCATTCACCAAAGAGACAGATTAGTTCTATGTTAAGCAAGGACCTGGAAGCAACCCTGAATCAAGCGTTCAAAGGCGCGAAAATTAAGCGCCATGAATTCATGACCGTAGAGCATCTTTTGCTTGCGCTACTCGATAATGAAATCGCCAGCAGCGTGTTACTCGCATGCGACTGTGATCTGGACAGACTGCGCCTTGACCTGGCGGATTTTATTGACGCGACGACTCCACTGATTCTGGAAGCAGAGGCGGCTCGTGAGACCCAACCCACCTTGGGATTTCAACGGGTTTTGCAACGGGCGGTATTTCATGTCCAGTCTTCAGGCAAACGGGAAGTCACCGGGGCTAACGTGCTGGTGGCAATCTTCAGCGAGCAGGAAAGCCAGGCTGTCTATTTTCTAAAACAGGACGACGTGGCTCGAATCGACGTAGTCAATTTTATTACGCATGGGATCTCCAAGATTTCGAGGCCCGCCGACGGCAGTGAGTCGCCTCGGGAGCAAGGCGATGGAGAAGCTGCACCCGACGCCGCAGCGAATGCCCTCGACAGCTTCACCACTAACCTCAACCTGGAGGCGGAGCAGGGGCGCATCGACCCGCTTATCGGGCGTGAGCAGGAAGTGACCCGGGTGGTGCAAGTGTTGTCGCGCCGCCGCAAGAACAATCCTCTGTTGGTGGGAGAGTCCGGGGTCGGTAAAACCGCCATCGCCGAAGGCCTTGCCAAGCTAATCGTTGAAAACAAAGTGCCCGAGGTACTCGCCAACAGCGTGATCTATGCTCTCGATCTCGGCGCCTTGCTTGCCGGCACCAAGTACCGGGGAGATTTCGAAAAACGCTTCAAGGCACTGTTGGCAGAACTGAAGAAAAGCCAACACGCGATTCTATTTATCGATGAAATCCATACCATTATTGGCGCCGGCGCCGCCTCCGGCGGGGTCATGGATGCGTCGAATCTACTGAAACCGGTGCTCACCTCCAGCCACCTGCGTTGCATCGGCTCCACCACCTATCAGGAATATCGTGGAATTTTTGACAAGGATCGGGCGCTTTCCCGGCGCTTTCAGAAAATCGATGTCGATGAACCCGATGTGGATACGACTTACAAGATCCTCAAGGGCTTGAAATCACGTTTCGAAGATCATCATAATTTGCGTTACAGCGACAAGTCGCTAAAAGCTGCGTCGGAACTCGCTGACCGCTATATAAACGACCGCTATATGCCGGACAAGGCGATCGATGTCATCGATGAGGCGGGGGCCTACCAGCGGCTGCAGCCGGCGAGCAAGCGTAAGAAGTTGATCCAGGTCAGCGACATGGAGAGAGTCGTCGCCGCCATTGCCCGCATTCCACCGAAGCATGTGTCCAGTTCGGATCTCGATGCCTTGAAGAACCTTGAATCGAATCTAAAGATGGTGGTGTTCGGGCAAAACCGCGCCATCGACTCGTTGGCAACGGCGATCAAATTGTCGCGAGCTGGTCTGAACGATGCCGAGAAACCGATAGGATCATTCCTGTTCTCGGGACCGACCGGCGTCGGTAAGACTGAGGTCAGCCGACAACTCGCTAAAATTATGGGCATAGAACTGATTCGTTTTGACATGTCCGAATACATGGAAAGCCACACAGTTTCCAGATTGATCGGCGCACCCCCGGGTTATGTCGGTTTCGATCAGGGCGGGCTAATGACCGAGGCCATCACCAAAAACCCTCACTGTGTCTTACTGTTAGACGAGATAGAGAAAGCCCATCCTGATGTTTTTAATTTATTGCTACAGGTGATGGACCATGGTTCCCTGACTGACAACAACGGCCGCAAGGCAGATTTTCGTAATGTGATTCTTATCATGACCACGAACGCAGGCGCCCATGAAATGGCGCGTTCTTCGATTGGTTTTACGGAACAAGATCACTCCACGGACAGCCTGGGAATTATCAAGAAAATCTTCACTCCCGAGTTTCGTAACCGACTTGATGCCATCATTCAGTTTGACATTCTGCGGCCGGAAATTATTCGTACCGTGATCGACAAATTCCTGGTAGAGCTGCAGGTACAACTGGACGACAAGAAAGTACTGCTGCACATGGATGAGGCAGCCGTCGACTGGTTTTTGGAACACGGCTATAGTGAAACGATGGGTGCCCGTCCCATGGCGAGATTGATTCAGGAGAAACTCAAGAAAACCCTGGCAGAGGATATTCTCTTTGGCGAACTCGCGGAGAACGGCGGCGATGTCATTATCTCGACCGAAGACGACGACATTAAACTGAAAATAAAGGGCCGCAAGAAGCAGGAGAAGAAGGAGTTGGAGCCGGCCAAAAACTAACGGCAAGATTGCCTAGCTGTCGGTGCCGGCAGTGGATTAAGGATCTATCTGGCGCGATAAGTAATACGACCCTTGGTCAAGTCGTAAGGCGTGAGTTCCACTCTGACCTGATCTCCGGTCAATATTCGAATATAGTTCTTGCGCATCTTGCCGGAGATGTGAGCAGTGACTATATGTCCGTTTTCAAGTTTAACTCTGAACATGGTATTGGGGAGTGTATCAACCACTTCACCTTCCATTTCAATCTGATCTTCTTTCGCCATCCAGGGAGCCTTTGATTAGAGCCGGCGCATTGTGCCGGATTTTCGCCAGATAAGCAAAGCAACTGTACAATTCTCGGGGCTAATTCAACAACACCCACTTACCTTCTATCAGCAATTCTATGGGTCGGAATGAACTTTTGTATTGCATCTTTGCGCAGCCTTTAATCCAGTAACCTAAAAACAAATGATCCAACTCCATTTCCGCCACCTTGCGTATCTGCCACAGAATTACAAAATTACCCAGTGAGCGCTTGTCGTATTTGGGATCGAAGAAGGTATAGACTGCAGACATGCCCTGCTGCAATACATCCATGACACTCACTGCCAATAATTTATCGCCGCGGTAAAACTTGTAAAACAAGGTGTTGTCGGTGCCGGTTTTTAGAAAAGCTTCGAACTGTTCCGGGGTGGCGGGATACATATCCCCGTCTCGATGGCGTGTATTGATATAGCGTTTATACAACGCATAAGAATCGGAGTCATCTAGGTCATCCCTGCAATCGACATCTAGATCCTGATTTAACTTCCAGATTTTTCGCTGGCCACGGCTCGAGTTAAAGCGGGCAACAGGGACCCTGCAGGAAATGCATGCGGAACAAAAATCGCAGTCGGGTCGGTACAAATGCGCACCGCTGCGACGGAAGCCAATCTCACTCAATTTACTGTTGAGAGACTGATCGATGACCAGCTCCGGGTCTACGAACACCGTGACCGCGTCTTCGCCGGCCTTGTAACTGCAGTTATGTACCGAAGTTCGAAACAGGCGTACGGAGCTAATGATTTTTGATTTGGAATTCATCGTTTTCCGCAACCGTAATCTGATTGTTATCCCAGGCACCGGCACTAACTGCGCCTGGAGTTAACTGCGCCAACTGACGGACAAATTCTGGCCTGCTGATTTCCTGCGCGCCGAGATTTTTTAGATGATCACTGCTGATCTGGCAGTCGATCAGTTCATAATCCCAAAGCTGTAGCTGTTTGACCAGAAACACCAGCGCTAATTTAGATGTATTGTCCTGCAATCTAAACATGGACTCACCAAAGAATACCCGTCCCAGAGCGATGCCATACAGGCCTCCGACCAACCTTGCCTGGGACCAGACTTCGACCGAGTGGGCGAAACCACGCCGATACATTTCAGTATAGGCTGCTTCCATCTCATCTGTAATCCAGGTACCGGTAGAATCACTTCGATGTTCGGCGCAGTGCCTGATGACGGCAGGGAAGTTTTGATCGAAGGAGAATTGGTAATTGCCACGCCGGATCAACTTGCCGAGGCTGCGGGATACTTTTAACTGCGACGGCCGCAGCACCAGTCTCGGGTCTGGCGACCACCACAGTATGGGCTGGCCTTGTTCGTACCAGGGAAATATGCCGTTGCGGTACGCGTCGAGCAGGCGGCTGGTCTTGAGATCGCCCCCAGCCACCAGCAAGCCATCTGGGTCTGTTAGCGCTTGTTCAACCGGGGGGAATCCTGCTTGATCTGATTCTATCCAGGGAATGGGCATAGGCGGTTTCCGCTCTATGAATCCAGAAATTTATCGGCATCCAGTGCCGCCATGCAACCGAAACCGGCGCTGGTGACTGCCTGTCGATAGACCTGATCTGCAATATCACCGGCCGCGAACACGCCGGCGACACTGGTTTCCGTGGCATTGCCGGTGAGTCCGGTATTGACGACAACATAGCCGTTTTTCATTTCCAGCTGACCCTTGAAGATTTCTGAATTCGGTATGTGGCCGATGGCGATAAATACACCGTCAACTTCCAGGCTCGATTGCTCGCCGCTACGGGCGTGTTTCAGACTGACGCCGGTGACACCCATGTCATCACCGAGGACTTCATCGAGGACATGGTCCCATCGGATTGTGACCTTGCCTTCCGCCACCCGGTCGAAGAGCTTTTTCTGCAGGATTTTTTCAGCCCGCAGGGCTTCGCGTCGGTGTACCAGGGTGACGTGGGAACATATATTTGACAGGTACAAGGCTTCTTCCACCGCTGTGTTGCCGCCGCCAATCACCGCCACTGGCTTGTTCCGATAAAAGAAACCATCACAGGTTGCGCAGGCACTCACGCCCTTACCCATGAATGCCTGTTCCGAATCCAGGCCCAGATACTGGGCGGATGCACCGGTGGCAATGATCAAGGCGTCACAGCTATAGGTATTGTTGTCGCCTTCTAAGAGGAACGGCTTCCGGGTCAGGTCTACGCTGTTGATATTGTCAAAAACTACTTCGGTATCAAATCGCTCTGCATGGCTTTTCATTCTTTCCATGAGCTCAGGACCTTGCAGACCCTCGATGTCACCGGGCCAATTGTCCACATCCGTGGTGGTGGTTAATTGGCCGCCCTGGACTATTCCAGTGATCACAACGGGATAGAGATTCGCCCTCGCTGCGTAGACGGCGGCGGTATAGCCAGCAGGGCCAGATCCCAAAATGACTAATTGGTGATGCTGTACGTCGGTCATAAACTTCATCCTGAGCGAGTAAACGCGGTTATGTGGCAGTGCTGCTTATATGCTGCCACATGCTTCGGATTTAAAGGCTGTGGCATCATATTCTATTCAATTTTATAGTAAAAGAACCGTTAAACTGACTAAGAGTTTCACACTTTGTGGCGTTTTATTGCCTAAGAAAATCCCGGAACCATAGCCGGGTCCTGGTTTGGGTTTTATTAGCTGCGTCGCCGCCTTTGTAAATTGCTCCTAACAGTTCGCGAAACGTTCCTATAAACTAAATGCAGGTATCTGAATAAATTGAAAAATATTGCAATGGGTAAAGCACCACAGGAATCGGAAGTCGGCAGCGTCATGCAACGGCTGCTGCGTGAGGGCACCTTGATCGTGTACTCCCTGTTGGCACTGTTCCTGTTGATTGCCCTGCTAAGTTACTCACCTGCCGATCCCGGCTACACGACCACCGGCAACGGCGATGAGATCGCGAACGCGGTGGGGGTGTATGGGGCCTGGCTGGCAGATATCCTCTTGCATCTGCTCGGCTATCTGGCCTATGCCTTGCCTACGCTGTTGATTTACAAGGTCTACACTTCATTCAGGGAATCGGAACTTAACGCGGCGTTTTCCTGGCCATTGCTGGTATTGAAAACTGCCGGTTTTATCCTGTTGGTAATTGCCGCCAGCGGCCTGGCAACCTTGCATTTCGAGATCGAAGCCGCTACCCCATACATGGCCGGGGGGGTCCTCGGCGCCCTGGTCGTGGACCTGTGCGTCCCGGTGCTGGCCACAGTGGGCAGCACCTTGCTATTGCTGGCGTTGTTCCTGGTTGGGCTAACCCTCACCGTCGCGATTTCCTGGCTGCGGCTTATCGACAATATAGGGGGGCTTGCCCTGGGCTTCAGTTCCCTGGCGGTGCTGAGAATAAGCAAATGGGTAGAAACCCGGAAACAGAACATGATCACGCAGCAGCGCCTAGAGCAACGCAAGCGGGTGTTGGATATTCACCTGGAAAAACAACGACAGCGCGTGCCTCCCACCATCAAGACGCCGGCACCGAAGCGAACCAGGAACAGTCCCAGGGTTGAGAAAGAGCGGCAGGGAACCTTGTTTGCAGCCTCTTCGGTAAAACAGTTACCAGCAATTGGCCTGCTGGATGCGTGGCATGAGAGCAATGACTCGGGTTTTTCCAAACAATCACTGGAAGCCATGTCGAAACTGCTGGAGTTGAAGCTGGCCGATTTTGGTATCGAGGTCGAAGTCACCGCCGTCAATCCGGGCCCGGTCATTACGCGCTTCGAAGTCCAGCCGGCACCTGGCATCAAGGTCAGTCGGATTAGCAACCTGGCCAAAGACCTAGCTAGATCGCTGGCCATCGTCTCCGTACGCATAGTGGAAGTCATCCCTGGAAAGACCGTAATCGGCATAGAAATACCCAATGAAAAACGGGAAATCATTCAACTGAGCCAGGTGCTGTCATCGCCGGAATTCGATGGCGCCGGCTCGACGCTGAGCCTGGCCTTAGGCCATGACATCGTCGGCAAACCGGTGATTGTGGATTTGGCGAAAATGCCCCATTTGCTGGTGGCCGGCACCACCGGTTCCGGTAAGTCTGTTGGCATCAATGCCATGGTTCTAAGCCTGCTGTTCAAATCTACGCCGGAGCAGGTGCGCGTGATTATGATCGATCCGAAGATGCTCGAACTTTCCGTATATGACGGTATACCCCACCTGTTGACCCCGGTTATCACCGACATGAAAGACGCCGCCAACGGCTTGCGCTGGTGCGTCGGCGAGATGGAACGTCGCTACAAGCTGATGTCTGCTCTGGGGGTGAGAAACCTGGCCGGCTTCAACAAGAAAGTGACCGATGCCAAGAAGGTGGGCAGACCCATCCTCGATCCAGGCTGGCAGCTGGATCCAATGCTGCTGGATGAAGTGCAATCCGCACCGGAACTGATGGCACTGCCGCGTATTGTCGTCCTCGTTGATGAATTGGCGGATATGATGATGGTAGTGGGCAAGAAGGTCGAGGAATTGATCGCCCGTATTGCCCAGAAAGCCAGGGCTGCCGGCATCCACTTGGTGCTGGCGACTCAGAGGCCATCGGTGGATGTCCTCACCGGCCTGATCAAGGCTAACATCCCTACGCGTCTGTCCTTTATGGTGCAGTCCAAAGTCGATTCGAGAACCATTCTTGGTGAAGGTGGCGCCGAACAACTGCTGGGACACGGCGACATGCTGTTTATGCCGCCGGGCGGGGGCGTTCCCACTCGAGTACACGGTGCTTTCGTCAGTGACGAAGAGGTTCACCGCGTAGTCGCAGACTGGAAACGAAGAGGAACGCCGGTTTATATCGAATCAATTACCCAGGCCGGGGACGGGCAGGATGGTTCCGGCCGGCACGGCGAAGCCGAAGCAGATGAAGACGACGCGCTGTATGATGAAGCGATCCGCTTTGTGACCGAATCCCGCAGGGCGTCAATCTCGGCGGTGCAGCGAAAATTACGGATTGGCTACAACCGGGCGGCGCGGATGATTGAATCCATGGAAGCCGCTGGGGTAGTATCGGAAATGGGCAGCAATGGTTCCCGTGAAGTCATCGCACCGCCACCGCCCCGTGACTAATCCCTCGATATAGTTATGAAACTGCCCGATACAACAACTGTACTAGCTGGGTTGTGGCTTGCTGTTTGCTGCAGTGGCATTAGCAGTGCCCTGGCGCAGACCGAAGCCAGCGACCTACAGCGCCTAGATACCCTACTGCAGGGAATTGAAACCCTGGCAGCAGACGTGGTTCAACTCATCGTCGAGTCAGACGGTGGCGTACTGGAACAAAGCGATATCCGCATGTATCTGAAGAAGCCCGATGGTTTCTACTGGGAGACCCTGACGCCATTTCCCGAACTCATCGTCACTAACGGTAGTTCGCTCTGGAATTACCAACCCGATCTAGAACAGGTTGTGATCGAAGCCTGGGATAGCAGCCGTTCAGAACTTGCGGCACAGCTACTCAGTGGCCGTACTGACAATCTCGCCGCTGAATATCGCATCGAAACCGTGTCGAGCGCTGCCGACGAACATCAGGAATTCAAATTGATACCCCTGGCAGCGGATAGTATCTACGACGAAATATCCATTAATTTCCTGTTATCGGAACTGGATATGATTTACCTCGATAACAAAAATGGACAGCAAACGGTCTGGCGTTTCCAGAACGTCGTCCGCAACCAGGACCTGGATGATGCGCTGTTCGAGTTTCAGCCACCTGCGGGTATTGAAGTCATCGAAAATACCTATTCTCAATAAGCACCTAACCATATAAATTCACTGGATCACCACAGCCGCAATGCACACATATATCGCAATCGCAATCGGGGGTGCCGTCGGCGCCATGAGCAGATACTGGCTCAGCACCCTGATCGAGAACTATAACAGCAGTCACTACCCCTATGGCACCTTCCTGGTTAATGTCGCCGGATCTTTTCTGATAGGCGTGTGTTTCATCGTCTTTGCAGAGAAACTGCATCTGGTTGACCAGTGGCGGCCACTGATCGTGATTGGCTTTCTTGGCGCATTGACGACATTTTCGACTTATTCACTAGACGCGCTTTTGTTGTTTCAGCAAGGCCATTACAATACCGCACTTCTTTATGTGCTGAGCAGCTTGCTGGTTTGTTTATTCGCAGCATTTTGCGGCATGCAGTTAACCCGCGTCATGTTTTAGGGAGCCAGTATACCCACCATGTTAGACCCGAAATCGATTCGTTCAGAAGCCGATGCGTTGGCCAGCAAGTTATTAAAGAAAAAGTTCACGCTGGATACGGCCTGGATTGCCAAGCTGGACAGCCAGAGAAAAGTTCTGCAACTTGCGACCGAGGCGCTGCAGAACGAAAGGAATTCCCGCTCGAAAATGATCGGCAAGGCGAAGGCCGCAGGGGAAGACATTACTGAAATCCTGAACTCCATGGAAGGCATGAAGGCTGAGTTGGAACAGAAGAAGGAACAGCTGGCAGATTTGCAATCGAAGCTCCACGAATACCTGGCAGGCGTTCCCAATATTCCCGATGATGCTGTGCCCGAGGGTGACGATGAAGCGGCAAATCAACTGATTTCCACCTGGGGCGAACCGAAGACCTACGATTTTGAGATTCAGGACCATGCCTCACTGGGCGAGGCGCTGCAGCAGGGACTGGACTTTGCCGCCGCCACCAGAATAACCGGCTCACGCTTCGTGATCATGCAAGGCCGTACGGCGCAGCTGCATCGCGGCTTGATTCAGTTGATGCTGGATATCCACACTCGTGATCATGGCTATAGGGAGGTCAATGTTCCCTACATCGTCAATGGGGAGTCCTTGTTTGGCACCGGTCAACTACCGAAGTTTGAAGATGATCTGTTTAAGTTGAGCGGAGATCATGAGTACTATCTTATCCCAACGGCGGAAGTCCCTGTCACCAATCTTGTTCGGGATGAAATTCTGAAGCCGGAAAACCTGCCCTTGAAATTCGTCTGCCATACACCCTGTTTTAGATCTGAAGCGGGTAGTTACGGCAAGGACACCAGGGGCATGATTCGCCAGCACCAGTTTGAGAAGGTGGAGCTGGTGCAGATCGTTGCCAGGGAAGCAGCCGAAGCTGCACTGGAGGAATTAACCGGGCATGCCGAAAAGATCTTACAGCTACTGGAGCTTCCTTACCGCAAGGTTATTCTGTGTGGTGGGGATCTGGGTTTCGCGGCGGCCAAGACTTACGATCTAGAGGTCTGGCTGCCTTCGCAAAACTGCTATCGCGAAATTTCCTCCTGTAGTTGGTTTACGGATTTTCAGGCGCGACGCATGCGGGCGAGAACCCGCGATGCGGCGGGTAAACCACAGCTAGTGCATACCGTAAATGGCTCGGGTTTGGCGATTGGTCGCACCCTGGTGGCGATTCTGGAAAATTACCAGGACGAACAAGGCAGAGTAAAAATCCCCGAGGCCTTAGTGTCCTATATGCAGGGAATCGAGTATCTCGAATAATGGAGCTGCTTCCCATATTCTTGAATATCAGGGACAGGAAGTGCGTCATAGTCGGGGGAGGATCGGTAGCCTTACGTAAGGCGAATTTGTTAAGCCGTGCCCAGGCCAGTGTGCATGTTATCGCCACCTCCATCAGTGAAGAGCTGGAAGTCCTGTGCCGAGCCAGTAATGGCGCCGCGATGCGCCAGCCGTTCACTCCCGCCCATCTCGAAGGCGCTGCCCTGGTCATCGCAGCCACCGATGATGGTGCCATCAATCTCGCAGTAAGCGCCGCTGCAAAGTCATTGAATATTCCTGTTAATGTAGTGGACAAAGCCGAACTTTGCTCTTTCATGATGCCGGCGATAGTCGATAAGGCACCGGTGTTGGTCGCGATCTCCAGCTCCGGCACCGCGCCTGCTCTCACCAGCAAGTTAAAAGAAATGATCGAAATCATGATCCCAGGCAGCATCGACAAGCTGGCAAACTTACTGGGGTCTTATCGGGCGCGGGTTAAAGACACGATCGCAAACCTGGATCAACGCCGACAGTTCTGGCAAGACTTGCTGGAGAGCGAGGTTCCAGAACTGATCTATGCTGGCAACGAAGACGCCGCCATCGAGGCGATCGAACAACGACTTCGGGACCGATTGCAGGCAGCCGGGGCCGGCGGAAAAATGGGTGAGGTATATCTGGTTGGCGCCGGTCCCGGCGATCCCGACCTGCTGACGCTAAGGGCGCTGCGATTGATGTCTAAAGCTGACGTGGTCTTGTATGACCGCCTGGTATCCGATGAGATCATGCAGAAGCTGCGGCCGGATGCAGACAAAATCTACATGGGTAAGGAACAGACCAAGCAGGGCGTCGAGCAGGAAACCATCAACGAGCTGCTGGTCAGGCTGGCGCGCGAGGGCAAGCGAGTCTTGCGCTTAAAGGGGGGTGATCCTTTTATCTTCGGTCGTGGCGGCGAAGAACTTGAGACCCTGGCACAAGCCGGCGTGCCGTTCCAGGTGGTGCCTGGCATCACCGCCGCGAGCGGTTGTGCCGCATATGCCGGTATCCCCTTAACCCACCGTGACCATGCCCAGTCGGTCAGGTTCCTGACCGGCCATTTACGGGAAGGCACCCTGGATCTGGAGTGGGAACACCTGGTCCGGGAAAAACAAACCCTGGTTTTTTACATGGGGCTTTCGGGCCTGCAGACTATCTGCGAGCAACTGATAGCCCACGGCATGGCCGCCGATACGCCGATTGCTGTGATCCAGCAGGGCACCACCAGGCGACAGAGGGTCATTAGCGATCAGCTTGGCAGCATGCCGGTGTTGGCGAAAAAAACCGGCATCAAGGCGCCTACCATCATTATTATTGGTAGTGTGGTCAGCGCGCGGGAGAAGCTATCCTGGTTTGGCTCTTGATGTCCACGCGACTGGCTGTCACCTGACTCGTTTTCACAGGCAGTTATCGGGTTTCGGCAGGCCGGCAATCTTGTTAGCCATCCTGGCGGGGCTGCCCTGGAATAATTTCATCATATAGATACTGGTACCCTTGTCGGCACCCAGTTCCCGCCGCACCAAACTGACCAGAGCCCTGCTCGCGGGGGACATTTGGTGTCGTTGATAAAACACTCGCAGCAGATTTAGTATTTCCCAGTGCGAGGGGCCGAGGTCGATGCTTTCCTGTTGCGCTAATGCGACCGCCACCTCTTCGTTCCAGTCACTCAAATCTTTAAGAAAACCCTCCCGGTCTATGGCCACCTTAGTGTTATCGAGCTGCAGGTACTTTTCCGTGCTACTCATGCCTAAAACCAACTTACGATCTTGTCATACTCGCAGCAGAGTTCCACGAAACCGGCGTAATCCACAAGTTCTACATCGGCAGCGCTTCGCACCGACAAGCCCCTGGCTGCAGCATCTTCTTTTAGGCCAAACAGCCTGATGTCGGAGCTTCGGTGGCGACCCGATTCGGCCAGCGAGCAGTAGTAAACACCATCCTCGATGAATAAAATACCGTCACCTGGATTCAAGACGCTGGCGCAAGTCGACAATAACTTGCTGGCGGGGCTTTTGCTGATAGTGTGCAGACAAGTCATAAATTGAATACCGTGTCGGCCTGATCAATTAATTCCACAATATGGGCTCGACTAACAGGCTTGACGTCGAGTACCAGCTCGCTGTCCTGGATACCACGTTCACTGAGGGAATCTGCATCCACACAGACATTCTCGATGCCATACAGGTTCAGCGTCTCCAGGGCTTTTCCCAGGGTCTTGCTGTCGATGCCCCTGGCATCCTGGTGCTTCAGCAACTGATATACCCCATCTGCGAGAAATACATAACTTACGGTCTGTCCGAACACGGCACAGGCCAGTGCCATCTCCAGGCACAGCTGCGCATTACTGTCTCCGTAGGGAGCCCGGCGGCTAATGAAGGTAATGGCCTTGTTTGTGGTTTTGCTCGCCATCGCACTAGCCGAAGTTAATCACTCGGTCTGAATTCAGAGTGGCATCGATAAGCTGTCCCAGCCCGGCTAATTTGGAGCTGGCATAGGCGCTAACCGCGCCGAGTTCGTGGCGTGTTGCTTCCTGCTCGTCGACAATGCCCCGGTTCAGCGCCGAGGAGACACAGATAATCGAATCCAGCTCATGGTCCCTGATCAGCTGATCCCATTGCTGCTGCAAGTTATTCTCATCCTGGGCTACCACCGATAACCGGCTGGCGTTATGCACGCCGTCACCAAAGAAAAATAGCCGATAGATGTCATGCCCCTGTTCCAGCAAGGCGCGGGTAAAATTGAGGGCGGTGGCGGCAGCTTCGGCAGAGTAGGGCGCGGCGTACACCACAATGGAAAATTTCATAGATACTTATGCCGCCTGGTTAACGAAAAAGCCCCGAATAAACGGGGCTCCATTCATTAACGTTCGGTGTGATTTTAATAACTAATTTCTGCCGGTGAGGGCGCCCAGTAAACTCAACAGGTGAATGAATATATTAAATATACTGAGATACAGAGAAACCGTCGCCATGATGTAGTTGCGTTCACCGCCATTCATAATGCGGCTGGTATCGAAGAGAATGAAGCCAGACATTATCAGAATGACTGCCGATGAAATCGCCAGGCTCAGCGCAGGAATTTGTAAGAAGATATTCGCGATCATCGCCACCACAGCAACCATCAATCCGGTGAAGATAAAGCCACCGAGGAAATTAAAATTCTTACCCGATGTCAGCGCATAGCCGGACAGGGACAGGAAGATTATCGCCGTGCCACCCAGGGCCTGGGCAACGATTGCAGAGCCGTTGGTGTAGGCTAGCATGTAGACGGAAATAATTGGACCCAATGCCGCGCCCATTAGTGCAGCAAATACAAAGACTGCCAACAGGCCCATGGAAGAATTGGCGTTTTTCCTGACCACGAAAGTCATGATAAAGCCTCCAATAAACAACATAAATCCGGTGCCCTGGCCGACCTGCATAACCATGGATGCGACGGCGCACAAGGCGCTGACGAACAAGGTCATCGATAGCAACATGTAGGTGTTACGGATAACTTTATTTACCGCCAGTGCCGAGCTTTGGCTCCGGCTTATATTTAACTGAACTTCGTTCATCGCTTACTCCAACACAATAGATTTACTTTAATAACGACCAAAACTTGTCTCGCTTTATTCCTTTGCTGTATTAGCATATGGGGCCCAAGCGAGCGAATTCAACACCTTCTCAGGGTCGGGTCGCAACCATATATGGGAAATATGATACCCGTAACCGTCGCAAAATCAACGGTTTTCGGTCTAAACGACAGCCATAAACCAGCGAGGGATTGCCCCGTCAATCTAGTGAGAGCACGCTGCCATCGGAGCTCGATGAATCAGCGGCCATTACATTAGCAACAAATTCTGCTGCGACTCCTAATGGTCATAATCGGCTTGAGGCAGTTATGATCAAGTTCTCCTCCGGCTGGCGTTCTCAATCCCTATTTTTAACTCTGCCAGAGCAGGATTCAGCCTCGCTGGTTGACTGTAGCAGGGAGTATAGTAAGATTCCGCCACATCCGGAGGGGTGGCAGAGCGGTTGAATGCACTGGTCTTGAAAACCAGCGAGGATGAAAGTCCTCCGAGAGTTCGAATCTCTCCTCCTCCGCCACTATATCTTCAGCTAAATCAACGACTTAAACTTTTCCAACCGCCATTTTAGCGTTTTGTCCCTAATTTGTCCCTAATGAAGTTTTATTTTGTGACTCCAAAAGCGAGTTATCCGTCTTTGAATATCCCTCAATCCACTCCGAATAAGTGTTCAGAAATACCAGGACTGAATTACCTAATTGCTCCGAACCTTTCGCTGGAGGAACTCCATTAGAAAGTAACTCGGCTTTCATAAATTATTGATCTTTAGGTTATTTTTCGTTCGACAGAATACCCATTCTTTTTGCTCGTTTTTCCCAATTTTTTCTAGCGAGGGCTTGCATATCCTCTGTATTATCAGATTCATCTACGATCTCTATACCTAATAACGTCTCAATGATATCCTCCATAGTTACTATTCCTTCCATTCCTCCGAATTCATCTACTACAAGCGCCATGTGTTCTTTTTTTAGAATAAACATGTCAAGCAAATCAGGAATCGGCAGTGCAGAGTGAACAATGATTATATCCCTCTTAATATCCTTTAAGAGAAAATCATCATTATCCTCAGCAAGATTTAATAAAAGTTCGTCTTTTAAAACCAAACCTGTGACATTGTCACTATTATCACGATAAATCGGTATTCGCGAAAATGCTAAGGCTCCATGTTCGTCATGAAATTTCCTGACAGTTATAGCTTCATTTGCAGCAACAACAACAACTCTTGGTGTCATAATATCTCGAACTAAAATTCTATTGAATCGCAGTAAATTCTGAATAATCTTTTGTTCTTTTTCTTCGAGAGCGCCACTCTTTTTGCCCAAGTCAGCCATAGCTGCGAAATCGGTGCGACTAAGAACCGGCTTATTTTTGTCTTTTTTGAGGTTGCGGGTGATAAGCTGGCTGAGCCAAATTAGTGGTGCCAGTAGGAATATCATAACCTTGAGCGTTCGAACTGTAATGGGTGTTAGCTTTTCCCAATTATTGGCGCCTATCGTTTTTGGTATTACTTCGGAGAGAATCAAAATTGCTAATGTCATGCCGCCGGCAATAAGAGCTTCCCAACTGATTAGAGAAAGTCCAAAAATCACTAGCGAAGCGGACCCAAAAAGCGTTGACGCTTGGGAGCCAACACCGATAGCACCTACAGTGTGTGCGATCGTATTTAAAGTGAGAATAGCAGCGAGTGGCCTGTCTATATCATCCTTAAATCGGACAAGATCCTTTGCTATAGCAGTTTCTTCTTGTTCTTGAATTCCCGCATATGAAGGTGTGATACTCAAAAGCACCGCTTCCAGGATTGAGCAGAGAAACGAAAAAATAATACTGATAAGGAAAAAAGTGAGTAACAGTCCCATTTATATATTATCCGCAGCGGGTCACTATTATTCTTGCATGAATGATTGATTATTTACAATCAAGATGACTCCCGTATACAGCAGAATAGATTGAGAAATATTCCAGCTTAGATAAAGAGAAAAGAGGGGGTATATTCCTGGGCTACCTTGGCGACCTGCTATTAACAAGCCTCCATTTGGACCGCCGTATCGAGAAAACCTTCTCACACGAGGTATTCTTAATCGGAAAAATGGTGTAGTCGGCCTTGGATTAAGTCAAGCTATTTTGGGACAGTGATTTAATTCTGTTCGACTTTACGCTATATCTAAGTGATCTTCTATGATGCTCTAATGATCCTATTGCTGAAGAATACGATATAAACCAATTGCTTGCATGAAGATCAAAAATGAACAAATAGACTCAAATGGAAGAGTCCGAGAGTTCGAATCTCTTCCCCTCCGCCAATATTCCCCGAAAATAGGCCTCTCTGGTTTTGAAGTTAGTTAAAAATGGGATGATTACCGCTGAAGCGGAATCTGACACCTTGCCGCCACAATTAATCTCGACATTGCCTCGATTAGCTGCTCTTGTCGCTAGATTTATCGGTTTTAATGGAAGCTCAATCAAATCTATTTGATTGAACCCTCCTTGAGTTCGACCCCGCTTGAAGGCCCTTGAAAGAGGGCCTTTTTTTATCAGATATCGAGGGATAGAGAAAGGCTATCGATCTGAGGAGATGCCATCGAGGGCGCTAATATGGCGCTCGTTGAGAGCTATGAAGTCCGCGAGTATTCTGCCGCTTTCCAACAACAGCGGATCTTTTTCCTCGTCGACTTCTTCCTCCTCAACAGATGCTTCGTTGTCGGCAAGCGTGACATCGTCGCTGAGCTCAGCAGCGGTCTCTTCTTCATCCTCTGCCGCCTCACGCTGCGCATCGGACACCCAATCTTCTAGCGTCAGGCCCTTCAGTAGACGACGCATATTCTCCGCATCGAAGGCGGCACGACGGTTCGACTCCCGCTCCAGTTTGACAACTTGTTCATTCAAGGACAATTGTTCCTGGGTACGTAACTTCCTGGTGCGCTCGATCTGACCGATTAAATGGATAAAGTCCGGCGAAACTTCGGCACGGTCTTCATGCAGTTGCCTTAGCTCTGGCAACAACGCCTGAATCGCCAGATAGGCGTTGTATTCAACCGGGCGTACAGTATCCCAGGGCAGGGCGCCGTCGAGATTGCTTTCGCCAATATTATCGTAGGCATCGTAGAAGTCTGGAAATGCGATATCGGGAATTACCCCACGGTGCTGGGTGCTGGCACCGGAGATGCGGTAGAACTTGGAACGGGTAAGTTTTACCTGGCCATAGTCCATGGGAATAATTTCCTGAACCGTACCCTTGCCAAAAGTTTGACCGCCCAGTACGATGCCGCGCTGATAGTCTTGGATTGCACCGGCAAAAATTTCCGATGCCGATGCACTGGTACGATTTACCAGCACCGCCAAGGGGCCGTCATAAGCAATCTCCGGATTGTTGTCGCCGAAGGAGCGGGTGAAGCCATTGCGAATCCCCGAGTAGCGAATCTGTACCGTCGCCCCGGTTTCGATGAACAGACCAACCAACTGGTTCGCTTCACTCAAGCTGCCGCCACCATTATTCCGCAGATCGACGATGACAGCGTCGACATTTTCTTCCAGCAATTCATCGAGTAAAACCCGGACATCGCGAGTTGAACTCTTAAAATCCTCTTCGCCTCTGGCGGATGCTTCAAAATCAAAATAAAAGGTCGGCAGATCGATCACGCCAATCTTGTAGTCATTGCCCAGATAGGACAGATCGATGACTTCTTTTTTCGCCGACTGATCTTCAAGCTTAACCGTATCGCGGGTAATTCTCACAACCTTCGCGCTGGTCTCGCTGACGGCATCAGCGGAGATCACATTAAGGCGAACCACCGTGCCTTTTTCTCCACGAATCTGGGCAACAACATCGTCCAGGCGCATACCGACTACGTCTTGTAGTTCGCCATCGACGCCTTGGCCAATAGCAATGATTCGATCTCCTTGTTTTAATTCCTCACCACGCTCGGCTGGACCGCCCTTGATGAGCTCGACGACCTTGGTGTACTCCTCTTCCGTGGTCAACTGCGCGCCGATTCCCTGCAGTGACAGCGATAGTCCCATATTGAAATTTTCTGAGTCCCGGGGAGAGAAATAGGCGGTGTGAGGATCCGCCGCCTTGGCCACGTTAGAGAGATAGGTTTGAAATATATCCTTGTCATTGGTTTTCAGAATTTGGCCCAATCGACTACGGTAACGCTTCGACAGTTTCTCTCTTATTTCATCGTTGCTGTCGCCGGTCAGTTTCAGACTCAACACACTGTTCTTGATTCGAAGACGCCAAACTTCATCAAGGGCTGCTACCGAGGCCGCATAAGGCGCTTCCTCCCGATCCAGTTCGATGTATTCATCGATGGTGAAATCCATCTCGGGAATATGATTTTCGATTCGATCGATCGCATAAATCATCCTTTCGATGATGCGCTTGTAGTACAAATTGTAAATATCGAAACCTGGCTCGACACTCCCATCCTCGAGGGTATCGTCCAGGGTGTAGCGGTAATTACTGAGTTCGTCGACATCTGCCTTGAGAAAATACAAGTGGGATCCGTCCAGGCTGTCGAGGTAGCTGTCAAAGACAATGGATGAAAAATTGTCATCAATTTCTACCGCGGCATAATGCTTGGTTTGCAACTCCCGTAGCAGGCTGACTGCCGTTTCTCCATGCACCTTCTGACTGAGCAGAGGATGATAGAGTGCATCGATATCAAGCACGGTGTTTAACTGGGTCAGATCTTCCTGGGCGATCACCGAGGTGGCTATAAAGCTGGCGACCGACAGCACCACAATCTTGAGACTGTGGTTGATTCCATATTCACGACTGCAAAACTTCATAAGACCCCACACTGATTAAAACCGCATTAGCAAATGTTCTATTCACTGAGGTGACAGGAAAAGTGGCGCTTTTTGTTCACCGCAGTTGAGCAACATAGAGACTAAGTGATATACGAACTCAATAGAAGTAATTTCCCGCTATTTTAAGTCTGGAATATACCCAGATTAAACTGCCTGCTTAACGAATTTGTTTGTGCCTGGCGGAGGCGTGTCTCTCGGCCCGCTCAACATCGATGTATAGATCCGTGATCGCACTGGAACCGTGCCCGGCATCGTCTCGAACATGCTCACGGGGCCGATGTTTAACATCTTCGGAAATGCCTGTATGGCGCAACCAGTGCACCGTTGCCAGCGCCAGGCGGTCGGCATCTTCGCAGAAGCCTTCGGCACGCATCGTCGCAGCCGCTGTATCGAAGCATTTCTGCACGATTCCCCGGATTTGTCGGGTACTGGTGAGACCACCCTTGCCCCGGGTCTTGTGTACCAGGGGGCTGGCCTCTCCCGGTGCGGGTAAGGCCGGTAGTCCCCGGGATTGACGGTATCGCTTGAGGGCCTTCAACATCGCATCGCTGACGGAGATTTCCCGCTCCTTGTTACCCTTGCCGACGGTGTTAAACCACCAGTTGCCTTCCTGGTCTGCCTGAAAGTGCCCCATCTGAGGCTGCCAGCGCGGAGTTTCTACCAGTTCCGAGATTCTCAGGTACATGGCGAAGAGGGCATTCATTACAAACAGCGTTCTCTCATGCTCCCGAGGCTGCTCTGAGGCCATCTTCTCGGCGGCTTCAATAACGTAATCCCATTGCAGCGGGGATAGACGGCGGATTTTGCCCTGATTTTGATGTTTGCGCAGGTATTTGCTCTTCTGCCGCATTTGCGACACCGGATTGGCGGAAATTCGTTGCTCCTGCAACAGGAAGTTAAAGAAGCTGCTGAGGACGCTGAACAGGGACTGTATGGCGGACTGGGACATCACGTACTCGCCTGTAGCCTGCACGTAGGGGCGCCATTCATCGTTGGGAAGGCGCAGTCCTTCCCGTTCGAGGTAGCGGGGCACATTCTTGCTGCCAATCCAACTCCGGGGAGGTTGCTTGGAAAATTCGACATAATTTTCCATATCCTCCCTAACTATATGATGTAAAGATTTTTTTTCAATCAGCCAGCACCAGTGGAGAAAATGTTCGATTTCCCGTCGATAGGTGCTGTAGGTGTCCGCACTACCGCGGTAACTATAGATGAACTCGCTGGCGCATTGGTAGTCGGCCAAGGCATCCTCGCCGGCATCATCGAGCAGGTGATCGAGGCTCAGCACCGGGTATTTAAATGGATTTCGGGTTGCTTCCAGGGTATCGAAGAAAGCGGCAGGGGTTTGAATGTCTGACATTAAGTTTGCACTTTATCTGTTTATTATTTCAAGATAATAAAGAAATATATATATTGAAGTCAAATACCCGCTTAGCGACCACCGGGCAGGTAATTAGTAGTTCATTCTAGGTAGTCGGAACCTGTACCAGTTTCTTTACCGTTAGCACCCACAGACCAGGCCCGGTCCCACTCCAGCGCCATGCCCGGAACCACTGTCGCCGGAAAGTATGGTAACGATCTGAAAAGCTTGTCATCCCGGTCTCTTCATTTATGCTCAGCGTTATGTAATCATTTATATAACGGTATTGAGGAATCTCACCTAATCAATGTGTTGCAAGATTTTAGCAGGCCGAATAATGGGGATCGGGCTATTTGTGCTCGCCGCCATGGGTACCCACGCCGGCGCTGAAACCATTAATGTGGCGGTAGCGTCAAATTTCGCCACCGCAATGAAGGTGGTGAAACAGCGCTTCGAAGCCGAGCAGGGCCACCAGATCAACATAATAAACGGATCCAGCGGCAAGCACTTCGCCCAGATTATCAATGGGGCGCCGTTTGACCTCTTCCTCTCGGCCGACACAGAACGTCCCCGGCAGCTGGAAATACGGGGCCACGTAGACATAGGGCAGCGCCATGTGTACGCCATCGGCCAGTTAATCCTGTGGAGCAGACGTCCACATCCGCCACTGGCAGAAACCAGCCTGCTGCTGCATGAGCGCAATGGCCTGCGCCGACTGGCGCTGGCAAATCCCGATTTGGCGCCTTACGGACGAGCGGCAGTCGAAGTGATGAAGAAACTGGGGGTATACGACCAGCTACAGGTGAAACTGGTGATAGGCGAAAATGTAAGCCAGGCCTTTCAGTTTGCCTACACCGGCAATGCCGAATTCGGATTCGTAGCGCTGTCCCAGGCCATCGCCTTGGGCCAATCCGATAGCAGCTGGCGCATACCACTGGATTACTACCGGCCTATCAACCAGGAAATGGTATTACTCAGCAACAAAGCCGGTGCCCGGGCCCTGTTTTCATTCCTCCAGAGCGCGGCCATGACTCCAATTCTACAGCAGCACGGCTATGGGCTGCCGCAAAGGTAAGATAAAACTGGAATTTTATGCTTGAAGCTACTGATTTTACAGCCTTTACTCTAACTTTGAAGCTAGCGGGAGTCAGCACATTGATCCTGCTATGCCTGGGCACACCACTGGCCTGGTGGCTGTCACAAACTCGGATCCGTGGCAAGAGTGTGGTGGAGGCGCTAATTGCCTTGCCCCTGGTTTTGCCGCCGACCGTACTGGGGTTTTATCTGCTGCTGGCGCTGTCGCCCAGCGGGCCTATCGGCTCAAGTCTCGATTTCCTGGGCTTACCCTCCCTCGCGTTTACATTTTCTGGCCTGGTGCTGGGCTCTGTCATCTACTCCCTGCCATTTGTGGTGCAACCGCTACAGACCAGTTTCATCGCCATCGGCAGGCGACCGCTGGAGGTGGCGGCTACATTAGGGGCTGGGCCGCTGGATCGATTTCTGAATATTGTGCTACCGATGTCAAAAATCGGCTACCTGACTGCTATTGTGCTGGGTTTCGCCCACACCATGGGTGAATTCGGCGTGGTTTTGATGATTGGTGGCAACATACCGGGGCAAACCCAGGTACTGTCAATTGCCATTTATAATCACGTCGAAGCGCTGGAGTACAGCCAGGCACACTTGCTGGCCGGCTTGCTACTGTGTTTTTCATTCCTGGTGCTGCTGACGGTCTACACCTTGAATAAACGCGCACTTTTTCTTTCCCGGGGCTGAACCATGATTGAGGTCGATTTAAGCCTGCACAAAGCGGAATTCAGCCTCAAGGCACGGTTCCAGATACCAGCGTCCGGGGTGACGGGCATTTTCGGTGAATCCGGTGGCGGCAAGACCACGCTGTTGCGAGCTATTGCCGGCCTCGAGCCTGGCGCAACCGGCAGTTTGCGCGTCAATGGCCGCTGTTGGCAGAGTGAATCCACCTTTGTGGCCGCGGAAAACAGGCATATCGGGCTGGTTTTCCAGGAGCCGAGCCTATTCAGCCATCTGGATGTGCGGGCAAACCTGGTATTCGGCAGCAGCAGAGTTAGAGACTGGAAGAAAAACAAAAAAGTTCCTCAAGCCGCTGCTTTAGAGCATATTTGTACCACATTGGAATTAGACAGTTTGCTCCATCGAGACCCCCGCAGCCTGTCCGGGGGTGAGCAACAGAGGGTGGCCATCGGCCGCGCCCTGATGGCTTCTCCGGTAATGCTGATGATGGATGAGCCGCTGTCGGCGTTGGATCACAGGGCCCGCAGATCCTTGCTGCCCTTCCTGGAAAAAACCTTCCAAGAGCTTGAAATTCCCGTACTTTATGTCTCGCATTCCACCGAAGAAGTGGCAAGGTTGGCAGATCACCTGGTGCTCATGGAGGAGGGCAGGGTCACCGCGTTCGGCAGTCTCAGCGAAGTCCTGGGGCGAGTCGACAGCCCGCTGAACGAGGTTGATGAGGCTTTCAGTGTGTTTAATTGTACGGTGGATAATCACGAGCTGCCGCACCTGACCAGCCTCATCAGCAGGGGCGGAGAGATTTTGCACATTCCCCGTGTCGATGTCCATGCGGCACTTCCGGTGAGGTTGAGGATTCGGGCGCGGGACGTGAGTTTGTGCCTGCAGCGGCCCCAGCAAAGCAGCATCCTCAATGTTCTGCCGGCGCAGATCGTCGATATTTCTGAGAAAATACGCCAGGGTAGCCGTAGCATCAAGCTGAATATAGGCGGGGAGACGCTGCTGGCCAAGGTCTCGGAATACTCGGTGCAGCTGCTGGAACTAGCCCCCGGGCAACAGGTTTTTGCCCAAATCAAATCTGCCGCCTTAATGACATAGTTGTGCTTAACCATGGCTCAGGCGAAAGATTGAATCTCAAACCTGGAATAAGATAGCTTCAGGTTTTCATTAACACCACGCTGGATGCCTTGAAGAATGCGGTCACCACCTGGTCTTCGAGTAACTCTAACTGATCTACGCTGTGATTGGTAATGACGGCTCCGAGGGTTTTGCTATCGCCAAGATCGATTGAAATATCGCTGTTCACCGCGCCGCGATCGATACGGGAGATATGGCCGCTGAAACTGTTCCTGGCGCTGACGCGGCCAAAACTGCCCACCGCGAGGGTTACCGAAGATGCCTTGATTAGCACCATGATCGAATCGCCGACAGCCAGGCCCATTTCCTCCCGACTACGCTCGGTGACGATAGCGACCATCGCCAGAGTCGCCGAGAGGCTGACACAAATCTCGGTGTTAACGGCACCCAACTCGATGCTGCTGATATTGCCCAGGAATTGATTGCGGGCGCTGGTCTGAATTGAGCTGTGGCGCATGAAACCGCTGACATCGTCCAGTGAATGTAATTGATTATTGAGACTTTGAAGGAACTCTTGATGTTGTTTTTCAAGTTCTTCAAAACCTGCGAGCAACTGCCGGCCATAGTCGGTAAGTTGGCTACCTCCGCCCTTACTACCGCCAGAGGCGCGCAGGAGCAGTGGTAATTTGGACAGGTTATTGAGCCGTTCCAGTCGGTCCCAGGCAGTCTTGTAACTGATACCCAGGGTTTTCGCCGCCGCAGAAATAGACCCAGCCTCAGCAATAGCCCGCAGTAAGCCTAATTGCTCCAACAGCACGCGGTTTGCCGCATCGTCTGTCAGCCAGATTTCACCTCCTACAGTCGCCATTATCCACTCTCTGGATGAATTAATCCCGGGTCAGCTGCACTCCTGGGACGGCCCAGGGTGAGTGGTTCATTGGAATCCTGATTCTGCACCAGGATGCACTAAAAGCTCGCTAAAGGCCCCTTTGAATTGACCCCTCATTAGGTTACCTTCAACTGTGCATGCAGTGGCGGTCAGAAGCAAGTTAACTACATTAACAAGGCATTGTACGTGTTAAGGAGTAAGGGGAAATGATGAAATCATGGATTTGGGGAATTGCCACCGTCATGGTGACACTCAGCACCTGGATGGGCCTGGCTCAGGATATCGAAATTCCAAGAACTACCGGCGGCCGACCCGATCTGCAGGGCATATGGACGAACAAAACCCTGACACCACTCACCCGGCCCCGGGAGTTTGCCGAAACTCCGGCCTTAAATCAGGAACAGGTACAGCGCCTGGAGGGAGATAATCAAGTTTACTTGGATGCTGAATATGCCAATAGCGATCCGCATCGGGGCGCTGGATTTGGTGCCCAGGCAGGGGACGACGGCAACACGGAAGACGGCTATAACGAATTCTGGAAAGATGTGGGTACCCGCATTCAAGTGATCGATGGCGAATACCGCGCCTCCATCATCATCGATCCAGCAGATGGCCAGATACCCTACGCCGGTGATCCGCGCACTCGCTTCCGTCGCGACCCTGGTGCGCCTGGACGCTCCGATGGCCCTGAGGGCAGACCGCTCGCTGAACGCTGTCTATTGGCATTCGGTTCCCATTCAGGACCGCCCATGCTGCCGGTGATGTACAACAGCAACTACCAGTTTGTGCAGACTGACGATTACGTGATGATCATGGCTGAGATGGCGCATGACGCACGTATCATCCGCCTGAATAACAGCGAGCATATGAGCGGCATGAATAAGTGGATGGGGGATTCCGTTGGTCGCTGGGAAGGGGACACCCTGGTGGTAGAAACCCGGGGCTTTAATCCTCAACAGAGTTTCCGGGGCGCGTCTGAAAACCTGATCGTCACCGAGCGCTTCAACAGAGTATCGATATCCGAAATTCTCTACCGCTTTACCGTGGAAGATCCCACCGTGTTCAGCCAGTCCTTCACCGGGGAATTAATCTTCAACGCCAGACCGACTCGGGAATCCATGTATGAGTATGCCTGCCACGAGGGAAACTATGCGCTGGCAGGAATCCTCGCCGGTGCCAGAGAACTGGAAAGACAAACGGCGGCGCAGGATAAAGTAACTGAGGCTGTACGATGACAATCAGCGCAAGCCTTGCAATTCTGATAGATCCTTTTAACTATGAGTAATTCGCACACGACGATCCAGAACCGCTATCCTTATTCTCTAGGCAACGGCTTGCCTCGCTATTGCGGGCTACGTCCATAGATGGAGAGCAAATGAAAATTCCAGCCATCACAGGATTACTACTGGTGCTGCTCGGCGCCTGTGCTACTGACGACGCTTCATGGGTCAATCCTAACTTGATGACAGACCAGGAAATCATCGCCTACAACCAATCCAGGAGAATCTGGGATCAAATAGTTTGCACCCAGGGATTCGGCATACGAAGCCATATCAAGAAGCGAACCTGCGGGACGCTGTCTGATCTAAATCGACGCGCGGCTGCTACTGGTGAGCAGCTCAACATTATTAGCTTCGGCACGCCTCAAATCTATCACTAGACTTGGCCAGATCCAAGGCTCAAATGTGAAAGTTGCGACAGCTACACAAATAGAGTGTAGCCTTAATTTTTGTCAACGAAGGAGCTGAAATTATGTCACTTGCAGACCAACTCAAACTAGAGGATGAAATAAATAGTTTTGAATTAAAAATAACTTCCATAACCCAAAACCCGGAAGGGACACAGGTTAATGCTACTGGAACCGTCGGGCGCTACGGAAAAGTATGGTTAACATACAACTTCGTACCGAATTCAACCCAAGAGAACATGGGTTCGTTTGTCGGCATTGGTAGAGCTGTAACTGAAGACGGCGTCCAAAATGAAGGACGGAGAAGGGGAGTTTATATCGGCAATAGTGTAACTGGCACCGTATATTCTCTTGATGATGTGAGCGACGGCGCTACAAATTTCTGTATAGAAAAATGGGATATGTCAAAAGAAACTATTCAACTCCAATTTTCAGCAATAGAAAAGTAACAAGGTTCCTGCTTGCTCTTGAGATATAGCGGCTTTCTAAGTACTGATTGTTGCTATACCTTTGGAGCTACATTTGCATAAAAGCTGTGTACCCTGAAAGGGTAGACACTGGCCAATACCACCACTAGATTTATCCACTGCGATCTACACTTCCTTTAATTCCGGTAATCTTTATTACCGGAAATAGTAGGCCCCTCCCTAAACCGCTAAATAAGGCGAAAACCGATGCCGATAGTGGCTCTCAAAGCTCCTCCTTACTGCGCATGGGACATTCGCGGCATACGCATACTGACAAATTCTTCGGCCAGCGTGGGATGTATGCCAATTGTCCGGTCAAAATCCGCCTTGCGTGCACCACAATTCATCGCCACCGCAAATCCCTGTACCAACTCTCCCGCATCGGGACTTACCAAGTGCAGGCCGATTACCCGGTCCGAGGTCTTTTCGACGATAAGCTTGATCATGGATAGCTCGTCACGACCGCTCAAACTGTGCTTTAACTGCTTCACCGTCGACACGTAAACATCCAGCTCGATGCCTTTATCCAGGGCCTGCTGCTCGGTTAAGCCAACTGTGGCCAGATTCGGATGACAAAATACCGTCGTGGGTATGTTGGCATAGTTCATCGGCTCGCTACTGCCGCCAAACAGTGCCGTGGCGACGATTTGCCCCTCGGCAAGGGCAACCGGTGTCAACGCAAGCCGGTCGATGGCGTCTCCCACGGCATAAATGCTGGGCTCCGCCGTCTGAAATTGCTCATCGACGACAATTGCGCCATTGTCTGATAGCTGTACCGCCACGTTTTCCAGGCCAAGGTTTCCGGTCATCGGCCGGCGTCCCGTTGCGGATAATACGGTATCACTGCTTATCCTAGTTCCAGATTCAAGTAATACTTCTAACTTATTGTTATCATGAACTATACTAACTATATCATCTTCGAGTTTCAGGTCGACATGGCGGCCGATTTCAGCGCTGATGAAATCACGAATTTCCTCATCGAATCCGCGCAGTAATTTTTCTCCGCGATAAATCAGGCTGGTCTCAGCCCCCAGGCGGGTAAAAATACTTGCGAACTCCAAAGCGATATAACCGCCACCAACGACGGTTATCGATTCGGGTAGTGAGTCGAGGCTGAATATCTCATTGGAAGAAATGGCGAACTCGCTGCCCGGATAATCCGGTATCCAGGGCCAGCCTCCGACCGCCAGCAATATGTATTTGGCAGTGATACGCCGATCGTCGATGTAGAGCTCATGCGGCCCCTCGATGCGGGCCCTGGCCTCATATACAGTTACTCCGTTATCATCAAGTATCGATTTATATATGCCATTCAAGCGATTGATTTCTTTTTCTTTATTCCGAATCAGAGTTTCCCAGCTGAACTCGAATCCGGGGCTACTCCAGCCGAATCCACGGGCGTCTTCGAGGTCATCGTGGTAGTGGGCGGCATAACTGAGCAGCTTTTTCGGTACACAGCCAACATTGACGCAGGTGCCGCCAAAATAGCGTTCCTCGGCTACGCCAACTCTTGCCCCTAGAGTTGCCGCGATGCGGCAGGCCCGGACCCCACCGGAACCAGCGCCGATAACAAACAAATCGTAATCATATAGTTCCAAGTTACTGTATCCTTATAGTCGTAAAGCCCGCAAGACGGCATTATGCACGATCACCGCAGTGAACAGCCAATGCAACCCGATCTATTCCATCAGTCCTCGAAGCTGCCGTTCATCGACCATGATTTGGGGGATGCGTGTATTCGCGAATACCCCCGGTTATTCGCACCAGCCTACGCCGATGAGTTGCTTGAGACGCTACTGGCACAAATCCCCTGGCGGCAGGACAGCATACGCATGGCGGGAAAACGGATTCCTGTGCCCCGGTTACAGTGCTGGATGGGGGATCACGGCAGTGGTTACGGCTACTCGGGTATCAGCCTGGAACCCGTGCCCTGGCAGCCGCCGATCACGGCAATAAGGCAGAAGATCCAGGCCCTTGGCCATGCTGACTTCAACTCTGTGCTACTCAATTATTACCGTGATGGCCGGGACAGTGTCGGCTGGCACGCCGATGACGAATCGGAGCTAGGCGCCAATCCTGTAATCGCATCTTTGAGCCTGGGGGCAGAGAGGAAATTTCAATTGCGACACAAGCGTGATAAAAACCGTGATCGATACCACATGCTATTACGGAATGGCAGTGTTTTATTCATGGGCAAAACCCTGCAAAACAACTGGTTACATCAATTACCCAAGGAAACTACACTACACTCGCCACGAATCAATCTAACCTTCAGACAGGTAACACCTAGGCACAGGTCGTGACGGCAAAAATGCTGGGTCGCAAGTCGGCAACAGGGAATCATCAACTTGGATCAGTTTGATATATGTATAGTGGGTGCCGGCGTGGTTGGACTCGCTATTGCCTATCAGATTTCCCACGACCCACGATTTCGCAACCGGAGCATCGTCATTCTGGAGCGGGATTCCAGCTTTGGCCAGCATACCAGCAGTCGCAACAGCGAAGTCATTCATGCCGGCATTTACTACGCAAGCGACAGCCTTAAGGCCCGCCTCTGTGTCAGCGGTAAGCAACTTCTCTACCAGCACTGCCGCCAGTTCGATGTGCCCTATAAACAGCTGGGGAAATATATTGTTGGTTCGCGCCATGATGAGGACCCACTGCAAGCCATCAAAGCCAAGGCCGAAGCCAATGGCGTCACCGACCTGCAATGGCTAACTAAAACCGATTTAAGAAAAAATGAACCAGCCCTCAATTCGGAAACCGGGCTGTTGTCCCCTTCCACCGGCATCATCGACAGTCATGTCTACATGCAAAGCCTTATGCGCCTCGCGCAAAATCAGGCGGTGCATTTTGCACCCCACACTACAGTAGATTCAATCGAATTTAAGCAGCAACTATTCGTGGTCGACAGTACCATCACTGCATCATCGCACCCCGAGCACTATACATTTCAGTGCCATCTATTAATTAATAGTGCGGGCTTACACGCACAAACCCTGGCACGAAACATCGCCGACTTCGATCAGACATTGATTCCCGAATTGCATATGTGCAAGGGTTGCTACTTTGACTTTAGCGGTAAAAACCCGTTCCAGCATCTCATCTATCCCCTGCCAGAAGCGAATGAGGCTGGACTGGGCATACACGCCACCCTGGATTTATCGTCCCAATTGCGATTCGGACCGGACACAGAATATGTCGACAGCATCGAATACGATATTGATTCAAGCCGAAGCAGTTCATTTGCCGCCGCCGTCGCCAAATATTTCCCCTCCGTAACTGCAGATTTGTTAGTGCCTGCTTACGCCGGTATCCGTCCAAAAATCGTAGCAGCGGGAGAAGCCCCAGGCGATTTCGTGGTACTCGATGGTGCCGAACATGGCATGCCGGGCCTAATCCAGTTGTTCGGAATGGAGTCGCCAGCACTGACTGCAAGTCTTGCCATCGGCGAGCTGGTCAGAGACAAGTTCAGCGGATATTAAGCGGGGTTAGAAGCAACAGAATTTTCCTGCCCAGGTGTCGGCGCCTAAAAAGTGGATGTGGCGGTAGTGGTGTCCAGTCCCGCTGCCAGCAGATGTTCTATTTGATTTTTTGCCTCCCCCTCGGCTTCTTCGAACTGAACCCCTACCCCCGGTGTTCGATTTCCCATGGCGCCGGCAAATGTAATCCATACTACTTTCGCTGCAACTGGAATTCGCTCGGTGCGATCAATTAACTGCAATAACAGAAACACACGCTCGCCAATTTGCAGACCCCGATTGCCGGCGATAAACAAGCCCCCATTTTTAAGAAAAGGCATATAGACTCGTTGCAGAATTAGCTCGGTTTTGATGGCAAGAGAAAATATGGTTTGTATCGTGGTCATTATTCGATTCCGCCTATCCAGCTTGGCCAAGCGATTGCCTGCACAGTTCACTCCAACGCCACATTAGTGACTCCATGATTAGCTGCGGGTTCGGATTGGCACCGCTCATCAACTGCTTTCGCGCCGTCGACAGTTCCTGCTGGTAGCACAGTAAAGCCACCGCCAGACCCCGCCTCGAGATATCGGCAGTACTAAACAAAGAGCATAGGCCGACGCCGGAATCATCGGCAGCAGACGGCATCTGTGCCGTTAGAATACACTTAATCAATATAGACGAAATCCACAACAAATACTCAATAGCAGCGCTTTCTCCCATTTTATTCGCAAGATTCAATGGCGCCTGGATCGGCGCACGAGCTCGACTCAGTTCGGTAAGCGCAGCGATGAATTCTTGTCGGTTCGTCACCGCACCACTGGACGCGAGCTCGAGGGCCAGCAGCGGCCGGTTACTTGCGGCCTGCACAGCACTATCGATTACATCGGCTTGCAGCCTTCCTGACAACCAGTCTCTGCAGATTGCTGTCGTCGGCACAATAAACTGCAGACGCTGGCAGCGGCTGCGAATGGTGGGCTTGAGCCTGCCCGGGAGATTTGTGATCAAAAACAGATAGGTGTTATTACTAGGTTCTTCAAGCGTTTTTAACAAGGCATTGGCAGAACTGATGTTGAGGCGATGGGCCCGGTCGATGATGGCAATCTTGGCGCCGCCAGCATGGCTAGTCCGGTTAACAAAGTCGGTCACCGCCCTGACCTGGTCGATCTTGATTTCCTTGCTGCCCGCTTCGGGAGCAAGCACTTGCAAATCCGGATGGCTATTATTTTTCACCAGGAGACAACTCTTGCAGCTGCCACAGGCACGTTCTGCTGTTGGCTGCTGGCACAACATCAGGCGAGAGAAACTGTTTATAAATTCCACTTTGCCCAGACCAGACTCACCCCAGACCAGGGTGGAATGGGCGAGACGATTAGCCCGGAACTGGCCTAGAATTTGATGCCATTGCTGTTGTTGCCAGGAAAATGGCGCCAGCGCCGCTAAATCCGCTTCGCCATCGTTCTTAGACATGCCGGGCCACCCTGCTGCGGAGAATCTTCCGCAGCTCTGACGACACCGTTGCCAGGTCATTGCCAGCGTCGATCACTGCGCAGCGCTGGGGGTCAGCCGCCGCTATGTCAAGATAGCGCTGCCGTACCTTGTCAAAAAATTCAATTTGCTCTCGCTCAAACCTGTCCAGTTCGCCGCGTTCGCTGGCGCGCTGAATACCGATGCGGGGATCCAGATCCAGAATGATCGTAAGGTCGGGTTTCAGTTCACCCTGTACCAGCGACTCCAGGCTCGCGATGATGGCAACATCGAGGCCGCGGCCACCACCCTGATAGGCGTAGGTAGCATCGGTAAACCGGTCACAGATTACCCATTTGCCCTGAGCCAGTGCGGGTTTGACTACCCGCTCCAAGTGTTGGGCTCGGGCCGCGAACACCAGCAGCAATTCGCTGAGTTCACACAGTGTTTCGTCTTCATCCACCGCGAGCAGTAGCTCTCTTATGCGTTCTGCCACCGGCGTACCCCCCGGCTCCCGGGTCAAGATGTGGGGAATATCCCGGGAGTCGAGAAATTTTTTGATGGTTTCGATATGAGTGCTTTTACCGACGCCTTCTGCTCCTTCGACAGTCAAAAACATTGCCTTTTCTGCCCCCATGTTTGCTCCTAAGCTACTGCGTAGAGTTCTGTCGTTGATAGCGATTAACCGCGTCATTGTGCTCGGCCAGGTTGCTCGAAAATTCATGGCTGCCATCGCCCCTGGCAACAAAGTACAGATAATCGGACGCGAGCGGATTCAGACTTGCGCTGATCGATTCCATCCCAGCCAGGGCGATAGGAGTGGGAGGCAGGCCTTCGATACGGTAGGTATTGTATGCCGTTGCCGCCAGCAGGTCGGCACGGCTTAAATCGCCGGTATAATTTTCGCCCAGGCCATAGATAACGGTAGGATCAGACTGCAAACGCATACCGGATTCTAGACGCCGTATAAACACCCCCGCGATATACCCCCGCTCGCTACCGAGCGCCGATTCTTTTTCTATTATCGAAGCCAGGATTAACGCTTCATAAGCATTGTCATACGGCAGAGCACCGAGTCTCGATTCCCAGGCCGATGCCAGCATCTGTTGCAATCGATTGTGCGCCCGGCGCAGGATATCGATATCGGTGGTGCCCGTACTGTAAAAATAGGTATCCGGGAACAGTTGACCCTCGGGGCTATTGCTGTCAATGCCCAGCAGCGCCACGAGCTCCCTCTCGGAAGCGGATCGCAGGCGCGCGGCAATCTTTTCGCTGCGCCATATCGCCTGCAGTGCCTGCCTGAAGGTCCAGCCTTCGATCAGGGTGACCCGGTATTGAATCGTGTCCCCCGCCACCATCTTCGTCAGCAGCCCGGCGGGGCTTATGCCGGATTCGAATCGGTATTCACCAACTTTTATCTGCTCATCGACACCTCGCCAAAGCGCCAGCAATTTAAATAGTTGCGGCCGTTGAATCACGCCGGCCGCGGCCAGTTCGTTTACCACTCGATTCAGGGAGCTGCCTGCAGAGACTTCGAAAATTGACTCATCATCGAGGCAAGTGATTGGCAGGTAGAGACTGCGAAATCCTGCCAGAAAACCCAGACTGACAACGACAAGTAAAATCGAACCGGCGATAGTCACACCCAGTAGTGGTCGCTCGGTTGGCAGAATTAAAAATTTCATGGTGAAATTGCATCGCCTGTTGAGTTATCGGACTGGTAGTACCGGTAGTTCCTTAGCTAGGAATCAAATCGGGTAAAAATAAGACTGCCGTTAGTGCCACCGAAGCCAAAGGAGTTGGACAGCACCGTGCTCACTTTCTGGTCTCTGCTGGTATGGGGCACATAATCGAGATCACATGATTCATCAGGATTATCGAGATTAATCGTGGGCGTGATGACCTGGTCCCTGAGAGTCAACACGCAAATGATCGCTTCCACGGCGCCGGAGGCTCCCAGCAGATGTCCGATCATAGACTTGCTGGAACTCACACAAAGCGTGGATGCATGGTCGGAAAACACAGACTTTATAGCCTGGGTTTCGGCGATATCACCGGCCAGCGTTGAGGTGCCGTGGGCATTAATATAATCGATTGCGTCTGGATTCATTTCGGCACTGACCAGGGCGTTGCGCATGCACTGCGCCGCACCGACGCCACCCTCTGGCGGTGAGGTCATGTGGTAGGCATCACCACTCATACCGAAACCCGCCAGTTCGGCATAGATTTTAGCGCCGCGCTTGCGGGCATGCTCGAGTTCTTCCAGGACCATGATGCCGGAGCCATCACTGAGGACAAAGCCATCGCGACCCCTATCCCAAGGTCGGCTGGCATTTTCTGGATCGTCGTTTCTGGTTGATAAGGCCCGCGCTGCGCAAAAACCGCCGAGCCCAACCGGCGACGTGGCGAATTCCGCACCGCCGGCCATCATCACATCAGCCTGGTTATTGCCAATCATGTTAGCTGCCAAACCGATGTTGTGCGTGCCCGTCGTGCAGGCCGTGACCACAGCAATATTTGGGCCTTCGAAACCAAACTTAATGGACAAGTTGCCAGCGATCATATTGATAATAGAACTGGGTACGAAGAAAGGAGAAATCTTGCGAGGCCCCGCATCCTTGATCAACAAGGCGGCATCTTCGATGGCGGTAATGCCACCAATACCGGAGCCGATAGCGACGCCGGCGCGCTCTGGATTCCAACTGGAATCGGCAAGCCCGGCATCCTTGAAAGCACTTACCCCCGCCGCGATCCCATACTGCATGAAGATATCCATGCGCCGCGCGTCCTTGGCGTGCATATAGAGGCTGCAATCGAAATTTTTTATCGAACCGCCAATACGGGTGCTGAACCCAGTGGTGTCGAAATGCTCGATAGAATTAATACCACTTCGACCATTCTTCAGAGCTTCCCAGGCGCCCTCTACGTCATTGCCGACTGGCGTAATTAAACCCAGCCCGGTTATCACCACTCTTCTGTTGCTCACCGCGTCCCACTCCCGACTTCAATTGCCTGCCACCAAATAAACAAAAGCTACTCCAGAATGCTCCAGAGTAGCTTTGAGTATTGTAATCAGTGAAGTCTTACAGGGTTTTGTTAATGTAGTCGCAGGCTAGCTGGACAGTAGTGATCTTTTCTGCTTCGTCATCAGGAATTTCTGTCTCAAATTCTTCTTCCAAAGCCATGACCAGTTCGACGGTATCTAACGAATCAGCACCTAAATCTTCCACAAATGAAGCAGAAGGTTTTACCTCGTCTTCCTTTACGCCAAGTTGTTCGCAGACAATTTTCTTAACGCGCTCTTCAATGCTACTCATATCTATTATTAGCTCCTAATATTATGTATCACGCGGTTTTCTTGCAGTCCCTTGCTTCATGACGTGAGTTTCAGCCGCCCAACCATGAATTTCAGAGACGCAGTTTACCCCTATTTGATTGCGATGTAATGTTTAAATTAAAAATTTAGGCCCTATGTACAAAGCCTGTTAAATGTCAATAACTTAGACAAATATTTCCCTTCAGCCCATGTACATTCCACCATTGACATGAATGGTTTCGCCGGTGATATAGGCAGCGTTTTCCGTGACCAGGAAACCGATAAGCGATGCGATTTCCTTGGGTTGACCGAAACGCGCAAGCGGTATCTGGGCCAACATATATTGCGCTTGTTTTTCCCCTAATCCCCGGGTCATATCGGTGTCGATAAATCCAGGGGCAACCGCATTTACTGTAATCCCCCTGGAACCAATTTCCATCGCCAGGGCGCGGGTGAATCCTTCAATTCCAGCTTTTGAAGCCGCGTAGTTAGTCTGCCCCGCATTGCCGCTGGAAGCGACCACCGAACTGATGTTAATGATGCGCCCCCAGCGCGCCTTGGTCATTCCCCGCACACAGGCCTTACAGACCCGATACATCGACCCCAGGTTGGTATCGATCACTGCCGACCATTCTTCTGACTGCATTCGCATCAGTAAGTTATCTCGGGTAATTCCAGCATTATTCACCAGCACAGCGGGTGCGCCGTATTTTTCCTTGATCGTGTTGATCAGCCCGGTGACTGAGTCATCGGATGCAACATCGACCACCAGCCCCTCCCCCTTCGCTTTTACCTCGGCCAGATAAGTACCGATGCTGTCCGCACCCTGGGCCGTGGTGGCAGTTCCAATTACCGTGTAAGCCTTGTTGCCAGCCAGTTCAATGGCAATAGCACGGCCTATACCCCTGCTGGCGCCCGTTACCAGCGCAATTACTTCAAGTTCGCTCATAGACTGGTTCCTCCAGCACTTATTTTCCACTTTGTGATTGGGAGATGTAGCTACTCGCCCGATTTCCCTGCCTGCGACCAGGCTTCAGGTCGACACTTAGGCGATGGCGCTGTCAAAGCTTTGGGGCTCATCGCTAGCAAAGCATAGCAATGCGGGTTCGATACGTTTAATCAGCCCACAGAGGACTTTTCCAGGACCGCATTCCACTACTTTATTGATACCTGCTTTATAAATTAATTGCATAGAATCTGTCCATAAAACAGGGCTATACAGCTGTTTTATCAAGTTTTCCTTTATTAGCTCCGGTGCCTTACAAATCTCCGCGTCGACATTTTGAACCACGGCAATCGCGGCGGGCTGGAATTTTATCTGTTCCAGCTCCAGTGCCAATTTATTTGCGGCCGGTTGCATTAGGGCGCAGTGGGCTGGAACGCTGACGTTCAGTGGTAATACCCGCCGGGCACCGGCCTTCTTGCACAACAACATGGCGCGCTCTACCGCATCCTTGTCCCCGGCGATGACCGTCTGGCCGGGACAGTTGAAGTTCGCTGCCGACACAATCTGGCCTGCTGCCGCCTGTTCGCATATTTCCTGTAACTGGTAGCTCTCTAGGCCAACGATTGCGGCCATCTTTCCCAGACCGGGGGCCACCGCCGACTGCATCAATTGTCCTCGGTAATGCAACAGTTTCACGGCATCGGCAAAGCCTAGCACACCGGCACAGACCAGCGCGGAATACTCACCGAGACTGTGTCCGGCCATGATTGAGGGCAAGGGTCCACCCTGTTGCTGCCACAAGCGCCAGATCGCGACCGAGGCCGTCAGCAGAATGGGCTGGGTAATCTGGGTCTGATTCAGGGTATTGCTACCATCGTACTGGGCAATCTCCCACATATCTTGGTTTAACACCGCAGACGCTTGCCTGAATGTTTCCCGTACTACCGGAAATTCCGCCGCCAGAGCATTTAACATTCCCAGCTTCTGGGAACCCTGACCGGGGAATACCAAAGCAAACTTTTGCATGACTTGCCCCTGTGTTAAATATATTTAATAAATTACATTATATATACATATTAACATATTGATTTATATATATAATAATTCCAGATTTAGTTGTCCGCGGCTATCGTCAGTGCCGAGCTGTTAGTGAGCAGCCATGATGGCAGCTACTTTTTTCGCAATCAATTGCGGTACTGCGTTCTCGATCTCGGCCTCCGCCTGGGCGATAGCATAGGTGAATCCCTCGATGGTGGCGTTACCGTGACTCTTTATAATACTGCCTTGCAAACCCAGTAAACTCGCGCCATTAAAGCGATGGGAGTTTATCTGTTCGCTGAGACGAGTGAGAATGGACGAAGAGAAAGAGCCGCTAAGCCATGCCAGCCAACTTTTGGATAATTGTTCCGCCAACAGACTTTTGACCACGTTGGCTACACCGGCACTGGCCTTGATCATGACATTGCCGACGAAGCCGTCACAAACAACCACATCCGCCGCCCCCTCGAACAGGGCATTAGCCTCGATGAAGCCCGCATAATGCAGGGCTTCGGAATTCTCCATCAGCGCTGCTGCGGCACGAACCTCGGCGGTTCCCTTATATTGTTCGGAGCCGATATTCAACAGCCCCACTGTCGCCTTATCACCAGCGAGGGATTCGGCCAGAACCGAACCCATCACCGCGAACTCAAATAACTGGAGGGCACTACAGTCGGGATTGGCGCCCACATCCAGCAGCAAAGACTGGCGGGAGGCGCCAGGTATGCTGGTAACAATCGCCGGTTTCTGAATACCCTCGATGGTCTTCAGTAGGTGCCGCCCGATCATGAGCAGCGCTCCGGTATTACCTGCACTCACCATGGCCTGCGCCGTGCCGGTCTTGACCAACTCCACCGCCAGGTACATTGATGACTGTTTACCGCTACGCAGTACGTTCTCAGGCCTGTCCGCATCACCAATCACGGCATCACTGTGTACCAGCGTGAGTCGATCTCGCACCCTGACCGGAGCCGCAGACACCAGGGGTCGCATTCGGCCCTCATCACCAACCAGGAATATCGATAGATCGGGCTTCTGCTTCAGGACTTGCAAGCTCGCGGGCAGCGTTACCTTAATACCGCCGTCACCGCCCATAGCGTCGATCGCTATGCTATTGTTGGCAGCCAAGGTTTAGTCGGCGCCTGAATCCAGTACCTTTTCGCCTTTATAGAAACCATCTGCAGTCACATGATGCCTTCTGTGCACTTCACCCGTAGTCTTGTCGGTGGACAAAGTAGGCCCCCGCAGGGCGTCGTGAGAACGTCTCTGTCCCCGTCTCGAGCGGGTAACCTTACTCTTCTGTACAGCCATCACTTATCTCCTGAAACTATATTATCTAATTTAATCAGTTTGTCGCGTTATTTTCTTTGAGTGCTTTGAGCACTGAAAACGGATTCTCACTGCTTTCTGTTCGCGCATCCAAAGGGCCATCTTTCGCCCCGGTGTTGTAGTTAACTCCTGCCAGGCAATCGCCGGAGCTATGCAGATTTACGATCGGCATACATAGCATCAATTGCTCGTCCACCAGTCCTGCCAATTCCAATTTGTGATCGGCACAGATCCAAGGATCCCAACCAGTGTCCAGACTCGCGATCGCATCCTCGTTCTCGATCAACACGAGCTTTACATCGTCTGCCAGTTCAATAGCCAAAGGCTTCAGGCAACGCTGGCAGCTGACATGGACCAACGCCTGCAACGTTCCCTGTATTAGCCGTTGTCGAGACTCGTCGATCAAAAATTTCAGCTGAATTTGAATCGATGCTTCGTCATCAATCAGACAATTACGGAATCCCGGCAGCCTCTCCAGACTCATCGAACCACAGATAACTCCCTGCTGGAGGAAGAGTTTTCGAGTGTCAACGTAGGTTGGAACTGGGGTCTGCGACATAGGCGCGCAATGATAGGGGTCCAGGCCGCCTCTGTCAAAGATTTATGCAAATGGATCTGATCCGGGGTATAGGTATATCTTATTGTTTTATAGAGTATTTTTACAAGCTGTCGATCAGACCCTGCATGCTTTTATCGACGCTGGCCTGGACTTGGATCAGGCGCTTCGAATCGGGCACAGAAAATTCAATTTTCCAGGCATGGAGGCACAAATTTTTAATCCCTGACAGACTTTTATCAGCACCCCGGCAGGTATATTTAGCATCACCCACTATCGGATGTCCGGCGTGTTGGCAATGCACTCGAATCTGGTGGGTGCGACCGGTTTCAGGCATTACTTCCAATAATGTCGCATGGGCGAAGCGCTGACCCAGCTTGAAGCGAGTGATCGACGGCTTGCCGGCGGCATCGACCGTGACTATTCTCTCGCCGACACTGATCTCTCTCTTTCGCAAGGCCGCATTGATTATGTCGAGTCTGCCGGGCCATTGCCCATGCACCAGAGCCAGGTAATGCTTATTGACATTTCTTAGCTTAAGTTCATTTTGTATGTGCTTTAAAAATCGGGAATTTTTCGCGATAACCAGACAGCCTGATGTATCCCTGTCCAGGCGGTGAGCCAGCTCCGTCTCGGACCACTCGGGTCGCATTTGTCGCAAGGCTTCGATAAGGCCCAGGCGAATTCCGGTACCACCGTGCACCGCCAGACCGGCGGGCTTATTAATTACCAGTAGCTGTTCGTCTTCATATAACACGCTGCTTGACAGCAAATTCTGCAAGCCCGGGCTTGGCTTGCCCAGTTTAGGTTCAGCACTGCCGAAGAAAGGTGGAATCCTGACCTCATCGTCGCACTTAAGTTTATATTCCGGTTTACAGCGTTTTTTGTTGACCCGCACCTCACCGCGCCTGATTATTCGATAGATGCGGGATCTGGGTACCCCTTTCAGGCGTCGAATCAGAAAATTATCCAGCCGCTGACCATCCTGAGCCTGAGATACTTTCTGGAATTGAACCTTGGAACTATCCGCACTGAATAGATTCCCTGCACTGTCTTCTGCGTGTTTACTCACACTTCCCTCTGGCCTAAAGCACGAAAAATTGCCGCCTGAGCATTTTACACCATTGAGTGCGTTACTTATTGGTGTACAATCCTCTCCTTTTTGACCCGCCCGGAACCCATGCAAAACCTCAAGCAACATCTCGGTGCACTGCTTGGCAGCTGCCTGTCCAAGGCCGCCGGTATTGCCAACAGCAATGCCAATGTCATTACTGCATCGAAGCCTGAATTTGGTGACTACCAGGCCAATGGCGTGATGGCCATCGCCAAGCAATTGCAGACCAATCCCCGTGAGTTGGCCCAGAAAGTAGTTGAGCTGATCGATAGCGTAAACGACAAGCTGATTGAGCGCGTCGAAATAGCTGGCCCCGGTTTCATCAACATCCATCTGCGTAACGATGCTTTGATGGCTAAAGCCAGCATGGTACTGCAACAACCGAATACCCTGATTCCACAATCGGAGCAGGTTGTGTGTATTGTGGTGGATTATTCATCACCGAACCTCGCCAAGGAAATGCACGTGGGCCATTTGCGTGGCACCATAATTGGTGACTGCCTGGCGCGGGTTCTGGAGAAGCAGGGCCACGAAGTCATTCGACAAAACCACGTCGGTGACTGGGGCACGCAATTTGGCATGCTGATCGCCTATTTGAAGGAAGTCATGAAGTCCCCCGACCCCGGGGTCGACGACCTGCCCTCCCGTCTCGCCGACCTGGAAGTATTCTATCGTGCCGCCCGAAAACGCTTCGATTCCGATTCGGAATTTGCTGAAACCTCGCGTCTCAGTGTAGTGAAGCTGCAAGGTGGCGAACCCGAGTACCTGCAGATCTGGCAAAGATTTATCGACGAATCGTTGCGCCATTGCCAACTGGTCTATGACCGATTAAACGTGACCCTGAGCAACAAAGATTTAAAAGCTGAGAGCTTTTATAACGATGGCTTAAGCGGTATCGTTACTGCATTGGAAGAGAAGAATCTACTCACCCTTTCAGCTGGTGCATTGTGCGTCTTCCTGCCCGAATTCACTGGCAAGGATGGCGACCCGCTGCCAGTGATTATTCGTAAATCCGACGGCGCCTACCTGTATGCCACCACTGACCTGGCAGCGGTTCGGTATCGCTGTTTCGATCTCAACGCCGATCGCTCACTATATGTTGTCGACGTGCGACAGTCCCTGCACTTTCAACAGGTGTTCGCGGTTGCCAGGGTCGCCGGGCTGGCATCTGACAACATTTCTCTCGAGCACGTCACCTACGGCACCATGATGGGGAAGGACGGCAAGCCGTTTCAGACCCGCTCCGGCGACACCATCAAGCTTATTGAATTACTCAACGAGGCTTGTCGCCGCGCGTTTGAACTGGTTAGCGACAAAAACCCGGATCTGGATGAGGCTGCCCGCCAGGCGATAGCCGACACGGTAGGGATAGCAGCGGTCAAGTACGCCGACCTGTCGAAAAATCGTACCAGCGACTACATCTTCGATTGGTCCGCCATGCTCTCTTTTGAAGGCAACACCGCACCCTATTTGTTGTATGCCTATGCCCGCATCAAAAGCATCCTCAGCAAGCAGGAGACGGCTCTGGAGCAATATAGCATCACCTCCATCGACGCGCGGGAGGAGCGGGATCTTTTGTTAAAGAATTTGCAATTACCGGAGGTTATCGAGATGGTGGCGACAGATTGTTATCCGAACCTGTTGTGCAATTACCTCTATGAACTGGCCGGTAAATTCATGCGCTTCTATGAAGCCTGCCCGATTCTAAAAGCAGAATTGGAGAGTCGGAATTCGCGTCTGTCACTGGCGGCCTTGACCGCAGAGACTCTGCAGCAAGGTCTCGATTTGCTGGGCATCGAGACCCTGGAGAAAATGTAATTAAGCCGCCTCCAACAGCAGCTTGTTCAAGCGACTGGTAAAATCGGCCGCATCTGCCAGTTCCACTCCATCGGCGAGGCTTGCCTGCCCGAACAGTATTACCACCAGGTCCTCGAAGCGCTCCTCATCGGACTCCTTGTCCAGTTTTTTCACCAGGGGGTGATCCGGGTTTACTTCGAAGATCGGCTTTGTCTCGGGCACAGCCTGGCCTGAGGCTGCCATAATCTTGCGCATCTGCGCGCCCATATCGTGCTCATCGACGGCCAGGCAGCCGGGAGAATCGATGAGTCGATGGCTTACCCTGACCTCTTTTACCTGGTCGCCCAGATGGGTCTTGATACGGGTCACTAGGTCTTCGAATTTTTTCTCTGACTTTTCCTGTTGTGCCTTATCTTTCTTGTTTTCGAGCTTACCCAGATCGAGTTCACCCCGGGCGATATCCTGAAATTGTTTGCCATCAAATTCATGCAGTTGGCTCATCAGCCACTCATCGATTCTGTCGTACATGAGGATCACCTCGATGCCCTTCTTGCGGAATATTTCCAGATGAGGACTGTGACGGCCCGCCTTCACCGATTCGGCGACCAAGTAGTAAATTTTTTCCTGGCCTTCCTGCATTCGATTTACGTAGTCTTCCAAACCTTGGTCCTGGGCGTCGCCCTTGGACTCGGAAGTGGTGAATTGCAGTAATTTTGCTATTTTTTCCCGATTGCTGAAATCTTCTCCCGGGCCTTCCTTGAGCACCTGGCCGAACTCCAGCCAGAACTTGCCATACTCCTGTTTATCTTTCTTTCGAAGTTTGGCAAGCATGTCCAGGGCACGTTTCGTCAGCGCACTGCGCATGGAGTCTACCGCCGGGTCTTTCTGTAGAATCTCCCGGGACACATTGAGGGAAATGTCGTTGGAATCGACTACACCCTTGATGAAGCGAAGATACAGGGGCAGGAATTGCTCGGCATCATCCATGATAAAGATACGCTGCACATAGAGCTTCAGCCCACGCGCCGCATCTCGATTCCACAAGTCATAAGGCGCCCTAGTGGGAAGATAGAGCAAACTGGTGTACTCCAGCTTGCCTTCCACCTTGTTATGACTCCAAACCGCGGGTTCCTCGAAGTCATGACTCACATGCTTGTAAAACTCTTTGTACTCGTCATCCTTAATATCTTTCCTGGATCGCAACCATAGTGCCTTGGCATCATTGACCGCCTCATATTGTTTTATCTGCTTGGGGGTTTTCTTCTTGTCTTTCTTGTCATCTTCATCCGGCATCGAAAATTCCTGTTTCTCCATAAGCACCGGGATAGATATATGGTCGGCATATTTTTTGACAATGTTACGCAATCGAAAACTCTCGGCGAATTCCTTTTCTTCTTTCTTCAAATGCAGGGTTACCGTAGTTCCCCGCTCTGCCTTATTGGCCTTTACGATCGAGTATTCGGCCTCACCTTTCGATTTCCACAAGGTAGCCTGGTCTTTGTCTGTACCGACCTTCCGAGTAAGCACCTCGACTTCATCGGCGACAATAAAAGCCGAATAAAAACCAACGCCAAAGCGTCCAATGAGTTGAGAGTCTTTCTGTTGATCGCCGGTTAAGGATTCCAGAAATTGAACCGTTCCAGACTTGGCGATCGTGCCCAGATTGTCGATGACTTCATCCCGTATCATGCCGATGCCGTTGTCGGCGATTGTGATGGTCCTCTTTTTTTCATCAAAATCGATTTGCACCTTCAATTCTGCATCTTCCGCCAGTAATTCTGGATTCGATAATGTTTCGAAGCGCAATTTATCTACTGCATCAGATGCATTGGATATCAGCTCTCTCAAGAAGATTTCCTTGTTGCTGTAGAGGGAATGGATCATCAAATGAAGCAACTGTTTCGCTTCAGTTTCGAATCCCCGTGTTTCGGTCTTGGGTTTTGCGGCCATCAATCTCACTCCACTGATTTAATCTGTTGTCTAACGCTAGCTTTAAATAAAAAACCCAACCATATTGCTATGATTGGGTTTCCTTATGGGGCCAAGATCCCGATTTTCAAGCACTTATGTCAGAAAATCTGGAGTTCCAAACCTATTGCAGTGGCGGATAAGACCGATAAAAGTCGATGGCGTCGCGGCGACGTTGTGCGAGGATATTGAATCGATTCCTGGTGCCATCGATGAATTTCAGGTAGTCATTGGCGTATTCCTGATCGCTGCGGTCACCCGCCTCGGCTGCTGATTTAGCGGCATCGGATGCCCCGTCAAAGTCATCGAGCTCGATCAAGGACCGGGACAGGAATAACAGCGTGTCGGAACGATTATCCAATTCCCCCTTGTCCAAGGCCTCCTTAAAAGCATCGGCCGCTAACTGATAATTATGCAGAACATAGTGGATATAGCCGTAAGTATCATAGCCATCGCCGCTGTCAGATAGCTCGGCAACCCGGCCTGCAGGTTCCAGCGCTTCCTCAAACTCACTTGCGACCAGGAACATCTGGGTCATGATCGTGAGGTTGTCTTCATCCTCTTCTACCGCGCCCGATTCCATTCCAGCTGCGATCACTTTAGAGCCACTGTAAGGCACGTCCAGGCCCGCCATTGATTGGCCGAGATTCAAAAACCGTGTATCGCTGTCGATGAGGCCTTGCAAATAGACGAGATCCATTGACTGGATACGTCTTTCCTCATTGTCCATGCTCGCATAAACTGCACTTAGATTGAGCCAGTCGATGTTATTATCGAACAGCAGGACCATGGTCTTGGTTAATTCCAGCGCCTTCTCATAATCCTCCAGCACGAAATAGAGCCCGTTCAGGTAGCTGTAATCATCTCTCTCCAGGGTCACGCCTTCGGCAAGTCGGAATTCCAAATAGTTAATCCAGTACGGTTCTGCCTGGGCAAACTCGTCTAACTGATAGTGTGCATAGGACAAGCCCCGATACACAAGATCGTCTTCTATCAGCGATAATTCGCGCCAGTCCGTATAGAAGCCAATGGATTTCTCCCAATTTTCCTCGGCGGCGTGCAATTGACCCAGGGTTCGTAGGGTGCGCATACGCATGTCTTCCCGTAGTCCCTCCAGAGTTATCATCTGCTCGAAGATGCGAATCGCCTCCGGGTAATTATCAGTCGTGAGATAGTAGTTGGTGTAGAAGCTGAGCGTCGTCTGCCTTTCAAAATCATTCATGCGCGCGAAGCGACGTTCGTAGAGCTCATCCAATTGTTCCTTCGCCGCGACCAGATCCGGTTCATCCTCTTCGTCTTCGGGATTCATGAGTTCTTGAATCCTGGAAATAGCACGCATTACCTGGGGGCCAAGCGTGCCGGAAGTGCGCGCCGTGGGCGGCTTTCTCTGCTCGTCTGCTCCCAACGCAATTTGGGCAGACCATAGTGGCATGGCCAGTACAGAAATCAGAAAACCCAGCTTGACACCCGTTGTTATTCTCATCTTTTATTAATCCTCAAGCACGTAGGTAAAAAGATATTGTACGCCGGGCACCGATACACCTACGCCGTCAATGACGCGGGGCTGAAACTTGAAGCGTGCCGCCGCGCGTTCCGATGAACGATTAAAGATGTTTGGCGGCTCGGCATCGACTACTATGATAGTGTCGGCATTCACATTGCCCTGCCCGTCCACGGTAAAGCTCACCAAACACCAGCCAGTAATGCCACGTTGGGCGGCACGGGTGGGATACTGAGGCGCAATCGCCACCAGCGGTAGATAGTCGCCATCGGTTGCGGAAATGGTGGCATTGCTTAATTGCAAGCCAGTATCCAGATCGAGGTTGGCCCGCTGGATATTCAAGGAGGGGCCATCAGAGAGGGTAATCTGCTTATCCGGCGTGTCCGGGGTTTCTTCCGCGACTTCTTCAATTGGCTCCGGTTTATCGATTTCCTCGATAACTTCCAGAGTGATGTCCGGCATGGTGGCGTCAACGATCTTGATCACGTTTATTCGTTCATCAAACTCGTCGCCGGTAGCGATAAGAGCCTGCATAAAATAGAACAGCCCGAGTGTTATGGCGGCTGCCATTACCATCGATAGAGCCCATCTAACTGCAATCATCGTCTATGCCTCCGCTGCAATTGAAACATCTTCAATGTTTGCTTCTCTTGCAGCCTTTAAAATAAGCAGCACTTGTTCATTACTTGCATTTCGATCGGCCTGTATGATCAGAGACGAATTCGGCGCATCCGCCAGCCGTAATTCGAAACGGGAACGAATAAAGCGCGGATCAATTTGATCGCCATCGATCCAGACATCCCCAGCCGGCCCAATAGCAATCAAGATAAGATCGCCCGAAGTCGGATCGGCAGTCGAAGCTTCCGGCCTGCTAACCTCAATACCTGCTTCGGTTACGAACACCGATGTCACAATGAAGAAGATCAGCAGTATAAATACCACGTCCAGCATCGGGGTGAGATCGATCTCACCTGCTTCTTCGGCACCCTCTTTTTTAATCAAACCTGATTTCATTATTGTTTAGCCTTAAGTAATACAATCGCTTGAAGGTAAAGCACTTTCCAACTTGACAGTGCGTTAACTAGTTAGCGGTAAATGATCTTCCAGAAGTTCGATGTCACGGTTAACTTTTGTCTTCAAATAATTAGAAGCAAAAATACCTGAGATAGCACCAACCATGCCAGCCATGGTGGGGATAGTCGCCTTGGAAACGCCGCCGGCCATGGATTTGGCATCGCCACCTCCACTTACAGACATGACGAAAAACACTTCAATCATGCCGGTGACGGTACCTATCAGGCCCAACAACGGGCAAATCGTTACCAGCACCTCGATGACCGGTAGTGTGCTGCGCACATCGAGAGATATCCTGGAGATCATCATGGTACGAATTTGATGAGCACTCCAGGACTTGGTGTCGGTCCTGGCGTTCCACGCAGCCAATGTATTCTTTACATTGGCTTTGTGAATCGTATTGATAAACCAGATTCGCTCGAATATCAGGGACCATTTAATCAGCAACAGCCAAGCAATAATCCACAGCACATTACCACCCCGCACCATGAATGTGTTGACCGAATCGACGATGTCCAGAAACGTAAAATACATAATTGCGTCCTTTACAGTTCCAGTTAGCCAGCCGCCGCGCGTTCGGCTTTCGCAGCGATCATGCCGGTAGCCTGTTCTTCCAGGATATGGATGATGGAGTCACTGCGGCTCTTCAGCACGGTGTGTATAAAGATAGTAGGAATTGCTACCACGATACCCAGCACCGTAGTCATCAAGGCGGAAGAAATACCTCCGGCCATGATAGTCGGGTCACCGGCACCGTAGACTGTGATCTGCTGGAACACCACGATCATGCCCGTCACCGTACCAAGCAAGCCGCCCAGCGGGGCGATAGTTGCGATCATCTTGATGATCGTCAACAGGCTTTCCAGACTCGGTGTTTCGTGGAGGATTGCCTCTCCGAGTTTTAACTCGAGGGTCTCGGTATCCGATACAGGGTTAGCCTCTGCCACCAGCAACACTCTGCCCAGGGGGTTATTATCAACTGGCCTATCCGTCTTCAGCTGGTTACGTACCTTGATGGAAACCAGGGTCAGTACCAGGAGACGATAGAAACCCAATAACATACCAATTACGCCCACGGTGATAATGATATTTCCAATCACCCCGGCGTTCGCCCGCACCTGTTCCTCTGCACTGGGGAAGTTCACCAGGTTGGCCATCACCTGCCCACCCACACCACCGGTTGGATCGATACCCACCTTGGTCAAGCCGGACGAGGCACTCTCAAGGCTAATCGCGGCTGCGACTATGCCCGAATCGGGTTGTTTTGGCAGCACCTGCAGATGGCCGATTTCACCGTTGTAGCTCAGGTAATCGCCATCGGAAATGGCGTTGAACGCTCCAATCCTAGTGATTCTGCGGTTGGTACTCTCGCCGGTGGGCAAAGTCACTTCAGCATTGTAGCTAACCACACGCGCCGATTCGGTCATTTCCTGCTGCATGAAGAACCAGAAACGCTCGATTTCAGCAATTTCCAGTTGATTGATGGTGCTACCCGCTTTCTCGATAAAATCCGAAACAGCCTCCACACGACCTGGATATTGCGCGCTGATCAGTGAATTCTGAAAGGTACTGAGGAAGTCGCCCGCAACCCCCTGCAGGGTACCAAACAATTCGTTAAGATCGCCGCGACGATCACGCAGGGTTTCTCGTTTGTCCCGGATAATGATTTCGTTGGCTTCGAAAGTATCACTTAGCTGCGCCTGCGTCTGTTCCTGGTCGACGATTCGAGCATCGGTGGTATCCAGAAATTCCTGCTGTTGATTTGCATTTTGCTCAAATTGCTGCAGTCGCTGGCGATATTCTTCCGATTGCGCAATCCGATCGCTTTCTACCAGGGATAGCAAATCGCCCAGAGAGCTAGCTTGCTGCGCCATTAACTGCGCCGAGGATATAAACAGCAGACCCGCTGCTGCAAGGCTGGTAATTCTAATAATGATTTTCATCGTGCTGCCTCCGGAGCCATGATTGGCAGATCAATGATTCTTGGTGAGTCCAACTGCGACGCCACCCGGATTGCAGTTTGTACTGCGGTTCTATAATCCCCGGCCGGTAGCTCAAGCCAGGCCCGGGCAGTATTATCCCAGGCTCCGGTAGACTGACGGTCCACGGTTTGGTACATCAGGGTGATGCGACCGATACGAACAATGGTTACATCCCTTTCAGCACCTCTCAGGACAATCGTATCCGGGTACGTTTCGATGGTACGTCCGTAAGAAGCTTCGGTTTGATACATCACCAAAACCTGTCTGAATTTTTCCGCAATGGACACGTCCGGATTATCGATCGCGGCCCTGGCGAAGGCAATCCTCGCCGCTCTTTCGCTGATCCGGAAGGGGTAATCCAGGGCAACGAATTGTTCGAGACTCGAGAGCATTTTTTCCATCAACAGTGGAATTTCCCGTGTCACGACCTCAACATTGGCGATCGAAACGTCCAGCGCAGCGATGTTCCCTTCCTGAATAAAAATCGTCTTCCGGTAACCCGCATTCAGCACCAACAAAGCCTCTAGAGCATCGTTCGACCGTTTGAAGGACTCGAAAGTCGAACTGGCAGAGTTTGCCAGACGATTGATTTCCAGTTGAACTTCAGCAGATTCGCTGTATTTCTCCGCAATGACATCCATTGCCTGATCTAGAATGCTGCTATCTATCAGTATTTCGGCAGCCTGTGCAACACTCAGGGTGCAGGACATGAGTAATGCCAGTGCAATCATACTCATATCAGTAATTCGACGGTTTTTCATGTTCCATCCTATTGTTTTATGAATTCTTCAAATCCAATACCATCAGGCCATTTCGCCCACTATTCATTGGATACGACTTACTTTTATTTTACTCGTCCCTTGATTAAAAATAAATTGCCCGAGAAATCTGTGATTTTTCATATCGCTCGATGGCGGCAATTTTCCCTGAAAACCGAACACAAGTCACCAGTCTACTCAAATTTATTCAAATTGAGCCGCTGGGGAAGCAATGATCCGATTATAGTGGATAGTCCTTTAAATTCAGCGTTTGACGCAAAATTGCGGACAAGATTACCACACTACATCGGGGATTAAACACCTTTTAGAAGATAAAATATTGACCAGAGTCAAGTTGATGATTCAGCAAAACCGGATCAGCAGAATCCTACCAACCCGTCAATTCGCTCAGACCGCTGCCTATATCCGCAAGACTTCTTACCGTCTTCACGCCGGCATCTTGCAGCGCGCTGAATTTTTCATCCGCAGTGCCCTTGCCACCGGAGATAATCGCGCCGGCATGACCCATACGCTTGCCGGCTGGCGCGGTGACGCCAGCGATATAGGCCAGCACCGGTTTGGAGATGCTGGTTTTAATAAACGCGGCTGCCTCTTCTTCCGCGGTGCCGCCAATTTCACCAATCATGACAATCGCTTCGGTCTGCTCATCCGCTTCAAACAGACCGAGGATATCGATGAAATTTGAGCCCGGTATGGGATCACCACCGATACCGACACAAGATGACTGACCAAAGCCGTAGTCGGTTGTTTGCTTCACTGCCTCATAGGTCAGGGTTCCCGATCTCGAAACGATACCGACTTTCCCCGGCTGGTGAATGTGTCCGGGCATGATACCAATCTTGCATTGGCCCGGAGTGATCACTCCAGGGCAGTTTGGTCCCACCAGACGGACACCGGAACGATCACATTTTTCCTTCGCTACCAACATATCGAGAGTGGGAATTCCTTCTGTTATACAGACTATGAGTTTTATCCCGGTGTCGGCCGCTTCGAGTATGGAGTCCTTGCAAAAAGCCGCTGGCACATAGATGACAGAGGCATCAGCCCCGGTTTCGGCACAAGCCTCCCGTACGGAGTTGAATACGGGCAGACCAAGATGCAACTGGCCACCCTTACCTGGTGTCACCCCACCCACAATTTGGGTGCCGTAGGCTAGCGCTTGCTCGGAGTGAAAAGTGCCCTGGTTTCCGGTGAAGCCCTGGCATATTACCCGCGTGTTGTTGTCGACCAGGATACTCATTGTGCACCTCCGGCGGCAGCGACAACTTTCTCTGCCGCATCAGACAGGCTAGCGGCGGCAATGATATTGACACCGCTCTTCTCCAGTACGGCTCTGCCCTGCTCGGCGTTATTACCCTCGAGTCTCACTACCACCGGCACGTCAACGCCTATTTCCTGGACGGCGCCGACGACACCCTCCGCGATCAGGTCGCAGCGAACGATGCCACCGAAAATATTAACCAGAACCGCGCTCACGTTCTCATCAGACAGGATAATTTTGAATGCCTCGGCCACGCGCTCTCTGGTGGTACCGCCGCCGACATCCAGAAAATTTGCCGGGCTACCACCGTACAACTGGACGATGTCCATGGTGCCCATGGCCAGGCCCGCACCATTGACCATGCAGCCGATATTGCCATCCAGGGCTACGTAGTTGAGATCCCACTTCGCGGCCCGCGCTTCGCGTTCATCTTCCTGGCTGGGATCGTGCATCTCTTGTAGTTTCGGTTGACGATAGAGGGCATTGCCATCGATATTTATTTTGCCGTCAAGGCAATGCAGGTTGCCAGCTGCGGTGATTACCAGGGGATTGATCTCCAGCAGCGCCAGGTCCAGATCGTGAAACAGCCGTGCCAGACCAAGGAACAGCTGGGTGAATTGTTTTACCTGCACGCCACTCAGCCCGAGACGGAAAGCCAGATCTCGACCTTGAAAAGGTTGAGCCCCAGTGAGGGGATCGATCGTGGTCTTGAGAATTTTTTCCGGCGTCTCCTGCGCCACCTTTTCGATTTCAACACCGCCTTCCACCGAAGCCATGAAGACAACCCGACGCGTCGATCGATCTATCACAGCACCAAGGTAAAGCTCCTGGGAAATCTCTATACAGGCTTCGACAAGAACCTTGTGCACAGGCTGACCTCTGGCATCGGTCTGATAAGTCACCAGGTTCTTACCCAGCCACTGATCCGCGAATTCTTCCGCTGCGGCGGCGCTGTCGACCAATTTGACGCCGCCGGCTTTACCGCGCCCGCCAGCATGCACTTGCACCTTGATCACCCATTTATCGCCACCTATTTCAGCGGTGGCCAAGCCTGCCGCTGTCGGCGTATCCACTGCGATTCCCTTCGACACAGGCAAACCATATTCGGCAAACAACTGTTTTGCCTGATACTCGTGTAAATTCATTCAAGCTCCATCAATTCCGAAGTTTGTTATTTCCGATTGCGGCGATTACCGATGTGAATGGCGTGGCCATTAGCGGCAAGCGCCGCTTCATGAACAGCTTCTGACAGGGCTGGATGAGAAAACATGGTCAGGCCAATGTCTTCAGCACTGGCACTAAATTCCATGGCGATGACAATCTGTTGCAATAAGTCGGCGGCACTGGGCCCGATAATATGACAGCCGAGGATACGGTCTGTACTGGCGTCTGCAAGCATCTTGACCATGCCTTCCGCGTCATTAGCAGCCAGCGCCCTGCCGCTGGCTGCGAAGGGAAAGCTGCCGACATTATATTCCACATTTTCTGCCCTGAGCTGTTCCTCGTTTTTCCCAACCCAGGCAATCTCGGGATGGGTATAAATCACCGAGGGTACCAGCGCGTAATTAACCTGGGTCCTTTTCTCCAAAAGGCGCTCCGCTACCATGACGCCTTCTTCCATGCCCTTGTGGGCCAGCATGGGCCCGCGTACCACATCGCCCACTGCATAGATATTTGCAACATTAGTAACGCATTGATCATCTACCTTGATGAAGCCGTGGTCGTCCAGTTCGATGCCTACTGCATCGTCCATCAAGCCTTCGGTGTAGGGTCTGCGACCGACGGCAACGATGAGTTTATCAAATTGTGCTTTCTGCTTGCCATCCGCAGTCGTGAATTCGACGGTTACGGTTTTATTGCCACCCTTGCTCAGTTTGCTAGCGGTCACCTGAGCGCCAAGTTTGATATTCAGCCCCTGCTTGGTCAGCATCTTCAGAGCGTCTTTGGCCAATTGCCGATCGACGGCAGGCAGGAATTCATCCAATGCTTCGAGCACGGTGACTTCCGACCCGAGTCTGGCCCAGACACTGCCGAGCTCCAGACCGATTATGCCGGCACCGATAACGCCCAGGGAATTCGGTATCTCCTGAAATTCTAGCGCACCGGTGGAATCGACAATGGTTTCGCCGTCGACAGGAGTTGGCGGGATGTCCATAGGGACCGATCCTGCGGCGATAATAATTTTATCTGCCGTCAGTTCCTGCTGCTTGCCCCCGGTACCGGTGACAAGTACCTTATTGGCAGCGACAATCCTGGCAGTGCCGCAAATTCCATCTACCTTGTTAGCGGCGAAAAGTCCTTTGATGCCCTGGGTCAACTGACCGACTATCTTGTCTTTGCGCGCAATCATGGCAGGCACATCCATGCAGACTTTATCTACCTTAATGCCATGCACCTCGAGATGCTGCTGAGTTTCCTGGTATTTGTGGGTGGAATCAAGCAAGGCCTTGGAAGGAATACAACCGACATTCAGGCAGGTACCACCATACACCAACTGGTTTTTCTTATTCAGCCACTTTTCGATACAGGCGGTTTTCAGCCCTAGCTGCGCACAACGAATTGCGGCAACGTAACCGGCTGGCCCGGAGCCAATAACTACTACTTCATATTGCTTAACCATAGATTAATCCCGGCGTTTTAAAGTTCAAATCTCGAGCAGCAGTCTGGTCGGATCTTCGAGAAATTCCTTTATTGTGGCCAAAAACTGCACTGCCTCCTTGCCGTCGATGATCCTATGATCGTAGGAAAGCGCAAGATACATCATCGGTAATATTTTAACCTCCCCGGCGACGGCCATCGGCCGATCCTGGATTTTATGCATACCAAGAATAGCGGTCTGCGGCGGATTAAGAATTGGTGTCGATAGTAATGACCCAAACACCCCGCCGTTGGAGATGGTAAAGGTACCGCCGGACAAGTCTTCGATGGTCAGTTTTCCGTCTTTGGCCTTGCCCCCAAATTCACGAATTTCGTTTTCTATTTGTGCCAGACCCATGTTGTCTGTATTCCTCAGCACCGGCACCACGAGCCCCCGTGGTGAGGACACGGCGACGCCAATGTCCTGATAGCCGTGATAGACAATATCATTGCCATCGAGAGAAGCGTTAACCCCGGGAAAGCGTTTCAAGGCCTCGGTGCAACTGCGGACGAAAAAAGACATGAAACCCAACCGCACTCCGCCGTGGCTGAGTTCGAACTCTTCTTTGTAGCGAGCCCGAATATCTATGATCGCCAACATGTTAATCTCATTAAAGGTCGTGAGCATGGCGGTGGTTTGACTCGCTTGTAACAGGCGCTCGGCAACCTTTGCCCGTAGCCGACTCATGGGTACCCGTTCCTCGCGGCGGCCCTCGGCTGAACTCAATGCCGACGGCAACTCAGACGCCGTCACAACGGGGCCTGGAGCCTCCGTCTGCGGGGCCGTTGCCAAATAATTCAAGACATCCTCCTTGGTGATACGATGGCCCTTGCCGCTGCCCGAAATTGCGTCCGCAGCCACCTGGTTTTCCGCCATAAGTTTCTTGGCGGCGGGGCTAATCATCACCCCGTCTTTGGCAGCGCCAGCGACACTCCTGTCTGCGCCTGTGGCAGCAGCAGTTAGCACTGCAGCTGAGTCCTGAGCCACTCCCTGTGTAGAGGAAATACTGGCAATTAACTCATTGCTGACTATGGTTTCCCCGGCAGGTTTTAGTATCTCTTGCAGAATTCCATCGGCCGGGGATACCACCTCAATCACTACTTTATCGGTTTCGATATCTACCAGAAGTTCATCACGGGCCACCGCATCGCCAACGTCTTTATACCAGGTTGCGATAGTCCCGTCGGGGACCGATTCAGGTAATGTAGGTGCTTTAATTTCAATAGTCATGGTAATTCCTGTTGCATGCCATTTCTCTGCGCTAAAACCAGTTCAATATGCGCATTAACTCAAAGCTTCATCGACAAATTTTTTCTGTTGGCTGTTATGCAGGGACGGATAACCCGCCGCTGCCGCTGCCGATGCATCGCGTCCGACGTGCTCCAGATAGATGTCGGGATATTGCTCAGATATAGAACGGCGCAGATGGTGTTGGCTGGAATACCAGGCACCCTGGTTCATCGGCTCTTCCTGGCACCAGACAATTGCCTTGAGATTCTGGTAGCGATGCAAACACTGGGTGAAGTCATCCTGTGGGAAAGGGTATAGCTGTTCCAGGCGAATAATTGCGATATCGTCTATCTCTCGCTGACGACGTTCCGTGCGCAGATCGTAATAAACCTTGCCACTACAGATCAGCAACTTACGAACTTTGTCTGCTTCCAAGCCATCGGTTTCATCGATGAGAACCTGAAAACTTCCGTCTGCTAATTCCTGTAAAGAGGATACGGCTTCCCGATGCCGGAGCAGGCTCTTGGGTGACATCACAATCAGTGGTTTACGCAGCGGGCAGAGCACTTGTTTGCGCAACATATGAAAGACCTGGGCAGACGTTGTCGGCAGACACACTTGAATATTGTGTTCCGCACTAAGCTGCAGAAAGCGCTCTAGTCGTGCAGAGGAGTGTTCCGGGCCCTGGCCTTCATAACCATGGGGAAGCAGCAAGGTCAAGCCGCAGAGTCGTCCCCACTTGTGTTCGCCACTGGCAATAAATTGATCGATAACGACCTGGGCTGAATTCGCAAAATCACCGAATTGGGCTTCCCATATGACCAGGGCGTTCGGAGTTGTAGTCGAGTAACCATATTCGAAGGCAAGCACGGCAACTTCTGACAGCAAAGAATCATAGATAGAGAAACTTCCCTGATCTTTTTCCAATTCCTGCAGAGGCACATGTGGTTCCCCGCTGCGCTGATCAAAAACCACTGCATGTCGGTGAGAGAAAGTGCCACGCCTCACATCCTGACCGGTGAATCTAACCTTGTTACCGCTAGTTAATATAGTTGCATAGGCCAGTAGCTCGGCGAATCCCCAATCCACGGGAATTTCTTCTGCAGCCATGCCGGCACGATCGTCGAAAAGTTTCTGCACCTGCCGTTGCAGTACAAAATCTTTGGGTATTTCTACCAGTTTTCTTGCCAGCGCACGCAGGCTGGTGATCGGCATGGAGGTATTGAAGTGAGCACTCCAGTCATGACCGATATAAGGACTCCAGTCTACAAACAGTTCCACAGAAGGTTCTTTTACCAGACTCTTGGCAACATGCTCGCCCGTATCCAGCGCAGTGCGATAGGCCACGTTGATCTCATCCGATTCCGAGCTGGATATCTGGTTTTCTGCCGCCAGCTTTTCCGCGTAGAGTACCCGCGTAGACTTATGCTTCCTGACTGCTGCATACATCAGGGGTTGAGTCGCAGAAGGCTCGTCGGTCTCGTTGTGACCTCTGCGACGGTAGCAGACGAGGTCGATTACGACATCCTTGTGAAATTGATAACGAAAATCCATGGCCAGTTGAGTAACAAACAGAACAGCTTCGGGGTCATCGGCATTGACATGAAAAATTGGCGCCTGCACCATTTTAGCCACATCAGTACAGTATTCGGTGGAGCGCGCATCGTCCTGACGACTGGTGGTAAACCCAACTTGATTATTGACAATGACGTGGACGGTTCCACCGGTTGTATAGGCACGGGTCTGGGACATCTGAAAAGTCTCCATGACTACACCCTGGCCGGCAAATGCCGCATCTCCGTGAATGATGATAGGAAGTACCAGACACCCCTTTTTGTCTTTCCTCCTCGATTGTCGGGCCCTGACGGACCCTGCCACGACCGGGGCAACTATTTCCAGATGGGAAGGATTAAACGCCAGCGCCATATGTAGTTCACCGCCGGCAGTCATGATGTTCGACGAGAATCCCTGGTGGTACTTTACGTCACCGGATTTCTCATAGGTCGCCTTGCCTTCAAATTCATCGAACAAATCGGCGGGGTTTTTCCCAAGTATATTCACTAACACATTGAGCCTGCCGCGATGCGCCATGCCGAGAACTATTTCCTTGGCGCCGTAGCTTCCGGCCCGCTGAATCAACTCGTCCAGGGCAGGAATCAGACTCTCGCATCCTTCCAGTCCAAACCGCTTGGTGCCCGGATACTTTGCGTCCAGATGCTTTTCTATCCCTTCCGCCGCAGTTAATCTCTCCAGCAGATGCCGTTTTACATCGAGCTCGAATATCGGTTTGCCGTCTTTGCTTTCGATGCGTTGCTGTATCCATTGCTTCTCCTCCAGATTCACGATATGCATGAATTCGTAACCGATGGAGTTGCAATAGATGCGCTCGAGAGTGTCAACAATCTCCCGTAGCTGTGCCCTGGCCTTGCTTATAAAGAGTGAACCTGTCTGGAATATGGTTGAATAATCGATTGGGGAGAGGTCATGAAATTCCAGCTCGAGATCGGGTACTCGCTGCCGGGGCATGATGGACAGCGGATCGAGTAAAGCTTTTTGATGCCCGCGCACGCGGTAGGAACTGATCAACAGCAGCACCTGTACCTGCTTGCCTTCGTGTTCGGAATTTACTACCGCGTCATTGCTGAGAACCTGTTGGTAGCGACTAACCTTGCCAAGTGCCCTGAAATCATTGCGGATCTCGGCATGTGAAATATCTTTGCGGGTATCGCCAGTAGCAGCGGGCAGAGACTCGAAGAAGTCTCGCCACTGTTGTGGGGTGGAATCCGGATCACTAAGAAAATCTTCGTAGAGGTCTTCGACGTAGCTGGCATTGGAGCCAGACAGATGCCCACTACTCCACAATACTTCCATCATGCTGTCTTGCATATAAATTGCCTTTCCTCAGGCACCGGGGCCGGGGTTTGCTTTCTCTTTGTTTATACAGGCTAATGTCGCGCCACGCCCACTAGGTCCCCTGCCGTATCAGCATGGCTCTAATATGGCCGATGGCTCGGGTCGGGTTTAGACCCTTGGGGCAAACCGCCACGCAGCTCATGACGCCGCGACAACGAAACACGCTAAACGGATCATTGAGCCCGGCTAAGCGCTCCGCCGTGGCGGTATCTCTGCTGTCTGCCAGGAATCGATAGGCCTGCAGTAGACCGGCCGGGCCTATGAATTTGTCCGGGTTCCACCAAAAGGATGGGCAATTCGTGTTACAGCATGCACACAGGATACATTCATAGAGCCCATCCAGTTGTGCCCGATCCTCCGGCGACTGCAAACGTTCGATCGCTGGCGGCGGCTCGTCATTGATCAAATAGGGTTTAACTTTTTCGTACTGCTTGTAGAAGATAGACATGTCCACGACCAGATCGCGAATAACCGGTAGTCCCGGCAACGGCCGCAGTACCAGCTTCTGGCCCGGTTTAACCGTATCGGACAACGGCGTGATGCAGGCGAGCCCATTGCGGCCGTTCATATTCATACCGTCGGAGCCACAAACTCCTTCACGGCAGGAACGTCGGTAGGCGATGCTGGAATCTTTGCGCTTCGCCAGTTCCAGCACATCCAGGATCATCAGGTCTTTGCCCCCTGGGATCTCCACTTCGATATCCCGCATAACTGGCTTGTCATCGGTCTGCGGATTGTAGCGATAGATGCTGACTAACACGGTTCACCTTGTGGCTTTAGCAAGCTCATCAATAAGTACGAATTTGTGGCTCAAATGTTTCAAGTGTTTTGGGAGAAAAATTCACGGCCCGTTTGCCGACGCGTTTATCCTCGGGGAAATACATGGAGTGACATAACCAGTTTTCGTCATCGCGCTCGCGATAGTCATCGCGCGCGTGGGCGCCACGACTCTCGGTTCTGGCTTCAGCGGCGATCGCAGTGGCCTCAGCCACCTCGAAAAGGTTTTCCAATTCCAGGGCCTCAATGCGGGCGGTGTTGAAGATCTGGCTCTTGTCCTCTAATTGGACCTTGGCGATTCGGCCTCTCAAGGCATCGAGTTTCTCGATGCCCTCCTGCATGAATTCGCCCTTGCGAAATACACCGAAGTGATTTTGCATTACATTCTGTAACTCGCTGCGTAATGCGGCTACGTTCTCTCCGCTGCCGGATTCGTTTAGGCGTGTCAGCCGCGTCATCGCCTGTTCAATGTCAGATTCGGTCGCCCGGCGTCGTTCCGTTCCCTGGCGCAATTCCTGTTGTATATACTTGCCAGTGGCGCGCCCAAACACCACCAGGTCCAGCAAGCTGTTGCCACCCAGCCGATTGGCGCCGTGGACCGACACACAGGCCGTCTCTCCCACGGCAAAGAACCCTTCGACGATTTCATCTTCACCGTCTCGATTCTGGTTAATGGCCTGGCCGTTGATATTGGTGGGAATCCCTCCCATCATGTAGTGGCAGGTGGGCACAACCGGAATCGGATCTGTTACCGGGTCGACGTGAGCGAAGGTGCGTGACAATTCAAGAATCCCCGGAAGCTTAGAATTCAAAACCGCCTCGCCCAAATGATCCAGTTTCAGCAGCACATGATCGCCATGCTCGCCACAGCCTCGACCTTCCAGGATTTCCAACACCATGGACCGTGCTACCACATCTCTGCCGGCTAGATCTTTTGCATTGGGTGCGTAACGCTCCATAAAGCGCTCGCCGTCCTTGTTGATTAAGTAGCCGCCCTCGCCGCGAGAGCCTTCGGTGACTAGGGTGCCGGCCCCGTAGATGCCAGTGGGATGGAATTGCCACATCTCTATATCCTGTACCGGATAGCCGGCTCGCAGGGCCATGCCCAAGCCATCACCGGTATTGATCAGAGCATTGGTCGTGGACGCGAAGATTCTGCCGGCGCCACCGGTTGCGAACACCGTGGCCCTGGAATTCACGAATACGGTTTCACCGGTCTCGATACAGATCACAATAAGCCCCACCACGACACCATCTTGATTCTTTACCAGGTCGGTGCCATACCATTCGTTGAGGAAGACGGTATTGTTTTTCAGGTTGGCCTGGTAAAGCGTATGCAACAAGGCGTGGCCGGTTCTATCGGCAGCGGCACAAGTCCGGACCGCCTGACCACCCTTACCATAATCCTTGGATTGGCCGCCGAATGCTCGCTGATAAATTCGTCCAGTTTCGGTGCGAGAAAATGGCAGCCCCATATGCTCTAGTTCGAACACGGTTTGCGGACCTTCGCTGCACATATATTCGATGGCATCCTGATCACCGATGTAGTCGGAGCCTTTCACGGTATCGTACATATGCCAGCGCCAATCATCGTTCGGATCGTCGCTGCCGATGGCACAGGTGATGCCGCCCTGGGCCGAAACTGTGTGTGATCGGGTCGGGAAAACCTTGGAAATCACTGCGGTTTTATAACCCGATTGCGTCAGTTGCAAGGCCGCGCGCAGGCCAGCGCCACCGCCTCCCACTATCACCGCATCAAAATCCAAGCTACGCATCCCCTTCATCTAGATACTCCAAAAAATCTGAATGCCCCAGAGCATATACACTGCTATCAACAATGCGCAGCCCGCCTGGAATAGTAATCGAATGAAGGTGGCGCGGGTGCCGAGTTGGAGATCGGTCAGGTAATCGGTTGAAACTGTCCACATGCCGATCCAGGCGTGGGCGCAGAGAGCCAGCAAGGTGATTAAGCTGAACATGCGCATGAGGTTGGAATCGAATACTGCTTTCCAGTGTGCGTAGTCCATTTCGGGACTCAGCAGCGTGCTGCCGAGAATACAGAGCATGTAAGCACCGAGAATCACCGCGCTAAAGCGCTGAACTAACCAGTGGAACAGCCCCGAGCGCCCCAGATTCGTCACCCTGCTTACCATAGCCAGAACCCTGCCGCGATTATTGCGATGAATGAGAATATCAGGGTGAGCTTCGCCGCCAGCACGCCTCCGGCCAGGCTCTCACCTATGCCCATGTCCATGAGCAGGTGCTTAACTCCGGCAATCAGGTGGAATAACAAAGCCGCCAGCACCGACCAACTGAGAAATTTGATCAGCATATTGTCGAGTAGTGCCGTCACCTCGGCAAAGCCCGCGGCTGATTCGAGGGACAACTGCAACAGATACAACAGTAGAGCAACCCCGGCAAATATCACTATACCCGATATCCGATGCAGGATGGATGTGATTGCCGTTAGTGGATACTTGAATGTAGTTAAATCGATGTTTACAGGTCTATTGTCTTTCACTTTTTGCCTATTGCGTTAGCCATTCCACATCCTCCAAGAATCAAGCTTAGAATGCGCAAACTGATTGAAATAATTACATTATTTGGGGATTTTCCAGCGTATAAATTATATTCTTATCGCTGCTCTAATACAATAAAACTTGTGGCTATCACCGCAATATTGACAATGTTTTGTCATAGCCTGGGGAACGGCAGATCTGTGCTGAAAAATCCTTCATTGCGAGCCCTGCGATCAGCGCATAATCCGCTAAGCCCTTGCCATTTCCCGCCGGAGTCTGACAGTACTCAAGGACGCTGAGCTAGTCTCATGTGCGGACAAATATTTGACAAGAGCATCGCTCTGTTCCTAGTATTGCCGTCCCTGCTGGGTTGTCTGGCGAGTAAAATAGCACTATCCATGCAGCTGCTAACCATTGCTTTTCCGAGTAATATCATCACACTGCAAGAAATTCACAGGAGTCAGGCATGAGTGAAAAGAAGGCCCAGTTAAGCATTGACGGGATTGATGAGCCGATTGATTTACCCATTTATGAAGGCACGACTGGCCCTGATGTAGTCGACGTAAGCAGCCTCGTAGGCCATGGAGTTTTTACCTACGACCCCGGCTTCATGTCCACCGCAGCCTGTGACTCCAATATCACCTTTATCGATGGCGGCAAGGGCATCTTGCTGTACCGCGGCTATCCGATCGAACAGCTGGCGGAAAAATCCAATTTTCTGGAGGTCTGTTACCTGCTGTTGCATGATGAATTGCCCAGTGCCACAGAGAACCAGGAGTTCGAGAATCGTATCAGGTACCACACCATGGTGGACGAACACATCCACCGCTTTTTTCGTGGTTTCCCCTCTAGCGCCCATCCGATGGCAATGCTCTGTGCCGTCGTTGGCGGACTCTCTGCCTTCTATCACGACACCCTGGATATCGATAATCCAGAGCAACGAATTGGTGCAGCCCACCGAATCATTGCAAAACTCCCAACCCTGGCGGCGATGTGCTACAAACACGGTGTCGGTCAACCGTTCATGTATCCACAGAACGACATGGGCTTTTCTGCAAACTTCCTGCACATGATGTTCGGCACGCCCTGCGAACCAGCCAAAGTCAGCCCTATCCTGGCAAAAGCCATGGATACTATTTTTCTGTTGCATGCGGATCATGAGCAGAATGCTTCTACCTCCACCGTGCGCCTAGCCGGATCGACTGGAGCCAATCCATACGCCTGTATTGCTTCTGGTATCGCTGCTTTGTGGGGGCCCGCCCACGGCGGTGCCAACGAATCCGTATTGAAGATGCTGGGGAAAATTGGTGATGAATCGAGGATCGATGAATTTATACTACGGGCCAAAGATAAAGGTGACCCCTTTCGCCTGATGGGATTCGGACATCGCGTTTATAAAAACTTCGACCCTCGGGCCAAGGTCATGCGTGAAATTTGCGATGAAGTGCTGGAGGAGCTAGGCGCCCATGATGACCCCCTGTTCCGCATGGCAAGAAAACTGGAAAAAATTGCACTGGAAGACGAGTATTTTATCGAAAGGAAACTGTACCCGAATGTAGATTTCTACTCAGGTATTATTCTCAAGGCGATTGGCATACCGACCAACATGTTCACGGTGATATTCGCCACCGGTCGAACTCCGGGCTGGATTGCCCATTGGAACGAGATGCTGAGCCACCCTTATCGCATCGGCCGCCCCCGGCAGTTATACAAGGGTCACACCCAAAGAGACTACCCGGCCTAGGGCCAACCCTCACAATCCGGCTTGTTGGCAACGGTAATCTCATTGGACCCGAGCAAACTTGCGACCCCGAATCAGTGCCTGTAACCCTGTCAAATTGAAATAATTGGTGGAGCCTAACGGGATCGAACCGTTGACCTCAACGCTGCCAGCGTTGCGCTCTCCCAGCTGAGCTAAGGCCCCATATTGAATGAGGTGAGACAATGCCTTCGCAGGTAGTGTCCGCTTGAAAAGAAGGCGCATTCTAAGCACAGCCGCCGAAACTGTCAATCTCGCATGCTGCGGCCAGAACACCTCTGACTATCACAGTGATGCCCGGGCTTTCAGACGGGTTTGCAATCAAGGCGGGGTTGCGCAGGAAGATAGATTCCCCTTTCAAGCGACACCCTACTTCAGATCCCTATATTCCCGTTCCAGTGCCTTCGCTTGTTTTTTGGAGATGCCACGCAGCACGGCGATAGCATGTCGAATCCGGGCGCGGCAGATATCCAGTTCGAGGATAGCCATCGAATCAAAGACCGAGGTTGAAACTGCCTTACCGCTGATCGCCACAAAAAGAGGAAACAGAAATTCTCTGATTTTTAGTCCCAGATCGGTAGCCAGAGTCTGTAATTCGAGCTCTATGTTATCCCGATTCCACGGCTTAATTTGTTGCAGACGCCAAAGCGAAAACTGCAGTATTTTAAGCAAGGTTTCTGTGCTCAGTTGCTTGTGTTGAAAACTTTCCACGTCGAGCTTCGGCAGGCCAGAGATAAAGAAACTACCCAGTTCCGCCACATCGCTAAATCGCTCCACCCGTTGTTTCAGCAGAGGGATGATGCGCTTGACCTTGCTGGCATCGAACGCCCACTGCGCAAACTTTTGTGCAAACTCATCGTCGCTGAGGTCTTCACGAATATACTTGCCATTGAGCCAGTCGAGTTTTTCTGTATCAAACACCGGCCCGCCTAGTGAAACCCGTTCCAGGTCGAAGCAGTCCGTCATCTCTTGCAGGGAGAACTTCTCTTCGCCAGACGGTAGACTCCAGCCCATTAAACCGAGGTAGTTAACCAGCGCCTCCGGCAAGTACCCCATGGCTTGATAATAGCCGATACTGGTTGGATTCTTGCGCTTGCTGAGCTTGCTCTTGTCCGGGTTTCTCAATAGCGGCATATGACAGAAAATCGGCGCTTGCCAGCCAAAGTATTGATACAGGAGCAGGTGCTTGGGCATCGAGTTGATCCACTCTTCACCCCTGATGACATGGGAAATTAGCATCAGGTGATCATCGACCACGTTTGCGAAATGGTAAGTCGGCAGACCGTCAGACTTCATCAGTATCTGCATATCGACCTGGGACCAGGCTATGGAAACAGCGCCCCTTAACAGGTCGTTAAATTCACAGTTTCCGCTGTCCGGAATTTTCATGCGGATAACATGCTCACTCCCTTGCTGCAAACGGCTTGAAACTTCGTCCTTCGACAGCTGTAGGCAATGACCATCGTAACCAATTACCTGTTTGTCCTGTAACTGCTGTCGTCTTAATTCAGTCAGCCTTTCTGCACTACAGAAGCATGGAAATGCGAAGCCATCGACCACCAACTTCTCGATATGAGCCGAGTAGATTTCAGATCGTTCACTTTGCCGATAAGGTCCAAATTCGCCTTCGCAGCCTGGACCCTCGTCCCAGGACAGACCCAGCCACTGCAATGAAGCCAGGATATCGGCTTCAGATTTCGCGCTGCTTCGTTGGCGGTCGGTGTCTTCAATTCGCAGAATAAATTTGCCTCCGTTTTTATGGGCGAAGCAGCGATTAAACAATGCAATATAGGCCGTCCCTACGTGAGGGTCCCCAGTGGGGGAAGGTGCAATTCTGGTACGAATCCGGGTCATTGAGTAGCGTAGTGTGCGGACTATGATTACGAAGACAAGCCGGAGATTATACCCGATTCATATTCAAATCATATTGGCGATGACGATGGCCGATGTATCTTGAGCCTTGACTTGTATGCGAGCATTAGATAAAAACTGCTTTCCCATAGTGATTCTCCGACTTCCATGCCCGATCATAAATTCTGTGTTGCACCGATGATGGATTGGACCGATAGACACGATCGGGTATTTTTGCGTCAGTTTTCTGATCGCGCCTTGCTGTATACGGAAATGGTAACCAGTGCCGCCTTGAAACACGGCGACGCCCGTTATTTATTGCAGCACCATGCGATAGAACACCCCATCGCATTACAACTCGGCGGTAGTGACCCGAAAGAATTGGCGGAGGCGGCAAAACTTGGAGAAGAAGCTGGCTTCGACGAGATAAATCTGAATGTCGGCTGCCCCAGCGATCGTGTTCAGTCTGGCGCCTTTGGCGCTTGTCTGATGGCCAATCCACCCCTGGTTGCCAGCTGCATAGCAGGTATGCGCAAGTCCGTATCAGTGCCGGTTACAGTCAAGTGTCGAATCGGGATCGATGATCGCGACAGCGAGGGTGATCTTATTGATTTTGTCCGGGTCGTTGCCGGGGCCGGCTGTAAGATTTTCATTATCCACGCCAGGAAAGCGATTCTTTCCGGTCTTAGTCCCAAGGAAAACCGGCAGGTGCCACCCTTGAACTATGAACGCGTATATGCCATTAAGGCGCTATTCCCTGAACTCGACATCGTCCTCAACGGTGGCGTCACTTCCCTCGATACAGCAGAGGAGATGCTGCAAACTGTAGACGGCGTGATGTTAGGGCGGGAAGCCTATCAAAACCCGTATCTCTTGCACGGCGTTGACAGCCGCCTGTTCGGAGAGATCAAGGCAGATAAAAATCGTCTGCAGTACATCTATCAATACCTTCCCTACATCGAACAACAACTAGCCCAGGGCACCCCATTGCAACATATGAGCAGACACTTGTTAGGGCTGTTTCGGGGACAAAAGGGCGGCAAGCAATATCGGCGCCATCTGAGCGAGAACAGCTACAGGAAGGACGCCGGCATCGAGGTATTGCTTGATGCCATAAACCACGTAAACTGCTAAGTTTAACCCCAGCACTGAGAATTTCTGGTATCCACCATGCTTAAAACCATCAAGGTTTTTTTTGAATCCAAACTCGTACCAGCGACCGCTGAGGAACCGGAATCCGGTAATTTGAAAACCGATCTCGCCAGTGCCTGTCTGCTCATAGAAGTAATGAAATCGGATCACGAACTGGACGACAGAGAGGCCGCCGAATTCATCGAAATCTTACAAAAACAGCTCGATATCAGCGATGAGGACCTGGCCGATCTGGTTACCCTGGCCGAAGCCGAGGCCAAGCAGGCAACTTCGCTGTACGAATTCACCAGTCTGATTAATGCTGGCTACGACTATGAAAACAAGCTTGCGCTTATCGAAAATATGTGGCGAGTTGCCTACGCGGATGAGAGGCTGGATAAATACGAAGAGCACCTGATCCGGAAAATTTCGGATCTCATCTATGTATCACACAGGGACTTCATCAGAACCAAACACAGTGCGCGAAGCGGTGCGGCAAACTGATTGCCCACTAGTAATTTCAAGTTAAAAACCGCCAAATATTTCTACGTTCCTACCGTCTGAAATCAGAAACCCCCGACGTTGAATATAGGCCTCCCGAATAAACAGATACTCATCCCCAACGATTAACTCATCCAGTGCCAACACCCTTGCACGCGCATCCAATTCCTCCAATAACCAAAATGTGATTCGCAGTGATTCCTCATTCTGGTACTGCACAGGGTTAAACAGTGTATCCAGTACCAGCCCAAAAGAATCTCTCACATTGCTGGCCCCAAACATGGGCAATACCACATAGGGCCCTGTGCCCACGCCCCAATGGGCGAGGGTCTGACCGAAGTCTTCTTCATTCTTACGCAGCCCGAAACCGGTTGCCACATCGAAAAACCCGAATAGACCGATGGACGAATTAATCAGGAAGCGTCCGCAATCAGAAACAGCAGCATCAAATTTCAACTGTAGAAGATCGTTCACGAAGACGTTAATGTCATCGATATTACTGAAGAAATTTCCGATAAACTGACGCCCGAAACGGGGCACGAAAAGGCTGTAGGTTCTCGCTACCGGCTTCACCACAATCTCATCAATGAAGTCGTTGAAATTAAAGATGCGCTCGTTGCTGACTCGCCATGGGTCCAAAGTTTGCGCCATCGCGTTCGATGCCAACACACTGCTGACTGCGAACATAGTCACCCATCCAGCGAGTCGAAGGCAGTGCCTGCATCGAGAGCTGTGAGTTGGCATCAAATCCGGGAAATTCACAATAATCGCTCGATTTCTACTGGCTGTAGAACCGCTGGCAGTTTGTTGATGTATATGCCTAGGATTCCACGAATGGGCGTGTCAGGAAAGCAGTTTTTCGAATTGCGCATCGATTCTTTTGGCAGAGACAGGTATTCGGGTTCCCAGCGCTTGAGCGAACAACGACACCCGAAATTCCTCCAGCATCCACCGTAGCAAGTTCAATTCCGGACATTCATTTTCTAATCGATGCCCCTGAAGGGTTTCGTATTTTTCCCAATACTGTGCCAGTTGCACAGTATGCACCCGATCCTTCTCACCCATATGCGGCATTTTTTCGAGTCGTGAGTTCACAGCCTGAAAATACCTGGGATACTCTCGCAAGTGTTCGAGGCCGCTTGTAGATAAAAAACCCTCGAACACCAGATTCTGTAACTGGCTGTCGATGTCATCCGTGAGATATTCCAGCTCTGCATTACTAATATTCTGTAGACGGCGAGACAAGCTGAAATGTTCTGTTACTATCAGAATCAATAACTGTTCGATCTGGTCCGCAACACCCAATATTCTGGGCTTACCATATTCGAGTAATGCTTCGAATTCAGAATTACTTCGGGGCAGCGACTGATTCAGGTCGAATGCTGCGATATAGCTCTCCACTACGGCCGCCTGCGCCAATCCAGTCAACTGGCTTGACCACTTGAGGGCATTCGCCTTGACAAATCTGGTAAATTTTTTCTGTATGCTGTTTTTTTGTTGCACACTTCTAAACATGCACAGCCTCACTACCCCTTTTATCGTAGCTAGCTGCGCCTCAGACCGATCTGCCAACAGCTCCAGGTTAACCGCATCAATCTTGTCGACCAGTGCCGGATATCGTATCAACACCAGGCTGTCGCCAATTTCAACTGTCACCGGTAGCTCGTCGAAATTCCAGTCCGTCAATCCCTGGACTTCCAATTCGTGCCGATAGCTCGATTCCCGGTTCGCTACGGACACGCTATCGGGGCTTAGCTTGAGTTCTTGCTTTATCTGCGCAAGATCATCTCCAAAAGCAAGTTCAGTTCCAGATTCATCGACCACCCTCACCTTGACCTTGAGATGGGCGGGCAAGACCACAGCGGTGAGCACCTCTCTGTCGATCTTCAGCTTTTTCAGCTTGCGGATTTGGGTCAGCAGCGAATCAACAAGCTCACCATCTGAGCTGTGCATCTGTCCCATAATTTCCGCCACGAAGCCGCTAGCAGGAATGAAATTCTTTCTCACAGATTTTGGTAATCCCTTGATCAGGGCGATACATTTTTGTCTGATAATCCCTGGTACAGACCAGTCCACCTCTGCCTGGGTGAGTTGATTCAGCAATGCCAGCGGTACTTCGATGGTGGCACCGTCTGCCAGCGTGCCTGGGTCAAACACATAGTTGAGTGCCAGCTGATTTTGATGCACAGATGCCAGGTCAGGAAACTCGTCAAAGTCAGATATTTCTGTTGCCGAGTCCGTCAGGTTTTGCAGGCTCATTTCGAGTAGCTTCGACGTGTTTCTCGATTCAGTCTTAAGCCAGCGTTCGAGATCCCGGGTCGAGCACACATCCGCTGGCAGGCGATCATCATAAAACCTGGTGACCTCCCGCTCGCTGATGAAATAATCCGGCCGCCTGATCTTCTCTTCCAGGCGCTTGAGCTCGGCCAGGAATTCCATATTATGCTTGTAAAAAGCGGCCTCGGTAAGCAGCTGATCGGCAACGATGCCGGCATCGATAAAAATTTCCCGCGCCGCCACCGGATCAATTTTCTTGAAACTCACCAGCTCTCGCTGCAACAGCACCAGGCCATAAAGATAGACTTTTTCATAGGCCATCACCTGCTGGCGCTTCTTGCTCCAATGGGGTTCGAAGTAGTTGCGTTTAACCAGGTGCAGGGCCATTTGTTCAACCCAATGTGGCTGAATTTTTGCCGCCAGAGTGGCGAAGGTCTGGGAAATTTCTATCAAGGCCGATGTCACAATCCACTTCCTGTGACTGCCACTAAGGACGGATGAAGAAAACAGGGAAAATTTCCGATTACGACTACCAACATACATCTTGCCCTCTGCCTTGCAGGCGATCTGATTCAGAGCTCCGCCGATTATGGACTGATGAATTGATTGGTACTCCGCGCTGTCCTTGTTGACCCGGAAACCCAGGTGCTGACTGCCCAGCAGTAGTTGTCGGTGTACCTCGCGCCATTCACGCATCCGCATATAGGACAGGTAATTGGTTTTACAGTATTTTTTAAGCTGGCCCTGGGTGAGATCCTGGCGTTCGCGCTCGTACTGATCCCACAGATTTACAAATCCAAGAAAATCAGAATCCACATGCTGGAAACGGGCGAGTTTTTGCGTCGCCTGCTGTCGATTCTCCAGGGACAATTCCCTGGGATCCTGGATACTCAAGGCACTGACGATAATGAGAATTTCACGCAGACAGCCTTGCTCATGAGCCAGCACAATCATCCGCGCATACCGGGGGTCCACGGGCAACTGGGCCATTTTCTTGCCGCAATCCGTGAGCTCTCGTTTCGGATTGAGTGCGTTCAACTCGATCAGTAACTTGAAGCCTTCATTGATAGCTTTTTGCCCGGGAGGCTCAAGGAAGGGGAATAGTTCGACATCGCCGAGCTTGAGTTGCTTCATGCGCAAGATAACAGATGCCAGATTCGTTCGCTTGATCTCAGGATCGGTGAACTCGTCTCTGGAATTGAAATCTTCCTCAGAATACAAGCGTATACAAATCCCCTCAGCCAACCGGCCACAGCGACCCTGGCGCTGGTTTGCGCTGGCTTGGGATATCGGCTCGATCGGCAGGCGTTGCACCTTGCTCTGAAAACTATAGCGACTGATACGTGCCAAGCCCGTATCGATTACATAATTGATCCCCGGCACGGTTATCGATGTCTCAGCGACATTGGTTGCCAGCACGATTCGCCTGCCCTGGTGCGCCCTAAATACTCTTAACTGTTCGGAATGCCGCAGGCGTGCATACAGCGGCAAGATATCAGTATCGACAAATTTTTGTTTACGTAATTTGTTGGCCGTGTCCCGAATTTCTCTTTCGCTGCTGAGAAATACCAACACGTCTCCACTGATCCGCTTATGTTGCCGATCCGAAATAATGATGCCCTGCAAGGCGGAAACTATTGCATCGATTTGCAGATCCTCATCTGTCATCTCTGCCTTGCTTACATTCAGTGGCCGATATTGAGTTTTTATGGGGTAAGCCCTACCCGAGACAGAAACTACCGGGGCATCATCGAAGTGGGCCGCGAACTTTTCTACATCAATGGTAGCGGAGGTGATAATGAGTTTCAGATCTTTCCTGCGGGAGAGCAGTTGTTTCAGGAAACCGAGCAGGAAATCTATATTTAGGGATCTCTCGTGCGCCTCATCGATGATCAACGCCTCATATTTATTCAGAAACCTGTCCTGCTGGATCTCCGCCAACAATATCCCATCAGTCATTAATTTCAGATAGGTTCCACTGGAGAGGGTTTCATTGAAGCGCACCTGGTAACCCACTCCCCGGCCCAATTCGCAATGCAATTCCTCTGCAATTCTGTTGGCGACGGAGACAGCCGCCAGGCGCCGGGGTTGGGTATGGCCTATCAATCCCAAGCGTCCGAGGCCTGCCGCCAGGCACATCTTGGGAATTTGTGTGGTTTTGCCCGAACCGGTGTCTCCAGCTACCACCACCACCTGGTGGCTGTCGATGAGTCTGCTTATTTTCTCCGCGGCTGCACTGATCGGCAACGCGGCCGGATAATCGATTTGAGTAGGAATGGCAGCTATACGCTGCTGCACGGCATGCTGGGATTTACTGATAGCAGAGGTCAGCGCATCCAGATTACGGCGGTAAGAATCCCCTCGACCCGGATGTTTCTCAAGCTCTCTAATTTTTTGGCGTAGCCGAGCCCTGTCAAGCAACTGACATGAATCCAGCTGATTCCGCATTTTTTCAAGCAAGGCAGTTGCTATTGTCAGATCTCTCTTAGTTCGCGCCGAAGTATTTTACCAATGTTTGACTTGGGCAGGTTCGCCTTTACTGCGCCATAAAAAACCACGGGAAACTGGAGGACGTTTGGAAGCTGGATGGCAATTCTGTCGCCTGGCACCAGTGCGGTCTGATTTTGCAGGAAATGAGCGAAGCGACTGCTCAATTCATCAACTTCCTGATAACACAGAGTATGGCCAAAGCAGCTGAACGCCGGCAGTTGGGCATGTTCGGTGGCAATATATTCGATCACCTGGCCAAGAGATGAATACTTTTCGGGCCTTAGATCGTCCGGCAGTTTTTCAATCATGGGACTACTTCGCAAGCAGGGCCATTGCCTCTTCGAGCCCTTTAACTGATAGGGGAAACATTCGATCCTTTGTCAGCTCCCTGACGATTTCGATGGAATAGCTGTGTTCCCAATAGTCTTTCGGCGTTGGATTTATCCACACCATATGATTGTAGGAATCTGTAAGTCGCCTTAGCCAGATTGCCCCGGCCTCCTCATTGTAATGTTCGATACTGCCACCGACATGGGTTATTTCATAAGGGGCCATGGTGGCGTCACCGACGAAGATTATTTTGTAATCCTTCGTGTACTTGTTAATGAGATCGAACGTAGGTGTGGTTTCTGCATGCCGGCGATGACTTTTTGTCCACACGGATTCGTAAATAAAGTTGTGAAAGTAATAGTACTTGAGATGCTTGAATTCGGAGCGTGCGGCGGAGAATAATTCTTCGCAGAGTTTTACATGAGGATCCATCGACCCACCCACATCGAAAAACAACAGGACCTTAACCGCATTGTGCCTTTCAGGCACCATCTTGATATCCAGCAGGCCCGCATTTCTTGCTGTTGAGGAAATGGTGTCGTCGATGTCCAATTCTTCTATCGCTCCGGTGCGGGCAAATTTGCGCAGGCGGCGCAACGCCATCTTGATATTACGGGTTCCGATTTCTACCGAATCATCCAGGTCTCGATAATTGCGTTTATCCCAGACCTTGACCGCCCGTTGATTGCGAGTTCCCTGCTGCCCGACGCGAATCCCTTCCGGGTTATAACCATAGGCCCCGAATGGAGACGTGCCACCCGTGCCTATCCACTTATTACCGCCCTGGTGGCGTTTTTGTTGTTCTTCCATGCGTTTCCTGAATTCTTCCATTAGCTTGTCGAGGCCACCAAGCGCCTCGATCCTTGCCTTCTCCTCGTCGGAAAGCATGGACTCTATCTGCTTGCGCAGCCAGTCATCAGGAATTTCATAGTGGGAAAGGTCGTCAAGGATATCGATGTTTTCAAAGTATTTAGCAAATGCGAGATCAAATTTGTCGAAGTTCTTCTCATCTTTTACCAGGCATAACCGGGACAGATAGTAGAACTCATCGACATTGCCGAATACGACATTTTGTTGAAGACATTCCAACAGCGCAAACAACTCGGTGAATGAAACCGGCAACCGCTGTTGTTTCAGCGCCATGAAAAAGTTTATCAGCATCAGCGATTGGCTCTATGCATGAAAGCCAGTTTTTCAAGTAAATGCACATCTTGTTCATTCTTCAACAGGGCCCCATACAGGGGTGGAATCGCATTCCTCGCATCGTGATTCTTGAGGACATCTGCGGGGATATCGTCAGCCATTAATAGTTTTAACCAATCGATCAGCTCCGAAGTCGAAGGCTTCTTTTTCAGACCTGGTATTTTCCTCAAGTCGAAGAAAACATCCATGGCCTGGCTCAGCAACTGCTTCTTGATATCGGGGTAATGTACCGCGACTATCTTCTCCATCGTCAAGTTGTCAGGAAATTCGATGTAGTGAAAGAAACAGCGGCGCAGGAACGCATCTGGAAGTTCCTTTTCATTGTTGCTGGTGATCAGGATAATCGGCCGGGTATGGGCCTTGATTAATTCCTTGGTCTCATAAACATAAAACTCCATCTTATCCAGCTCCAGCAACAAATCGTTAGGGAACTCGATATCGGCTTTATCAATTTCATCGATCAGCAATACACACTTCTGTTCTGAGGTAAACGCCTGCCATATTTTTCCTGGAATAATGTAGTTTGAGATATCGTGAACTTTCTCTTCACCTAACTGGGAATCTCTGAGCCGGGATACGGCGTCATACTCATACAAGCCTTGTTGAGCTTTGGTAGTGGATTTTATATGCCATTGTATGAGGGGCAGATCGAGGGACTGGGCGATCTGTTCTGCAAGCGTAGTTTTGCCGGTGCCAGGTTCGCCCTTGATCAGTAGTGGTCTTTGCAACTGTATCGCTGCGTTAACTGCCATCTGTAGTTCGTCAGTGGCGACATATTCTTTGGTGCCAGTAAATTTCATCAAGAGACTTCCAGTGCTAGTTTTAGGTGCGCGTATTGTAAACAGCACACTGGCATTAATACAGGAAAACCAAGGCACTGACAGCGCAGTAAAGGCGGTTTGGGGAGGCTGCGGATTATTCCCGAAAAAACCTTGGAGTGCCGTCTCGGATATCTCGATCTGGTTTGTTATTAAAGATTATAAACACGCTATAACATATTGTTTTTAATCTTCTTATTCTTTTTTTTTGTATTGATGAACAGGGTGACAAATGCTAACAACAGGGAGATAATGATGGCCAGGCTTAATGGCACCAGCGCCCTCACCGCTTCGGACCCGCCCAAGGTTATGGCGTCCATGAGGACCACCATCAGCGCCGGCGCCAGCACAGATTCTTGGGGATTGGCGTACCAGGGAGTGAGTATGATTGCGGCCAGCAACGCACGCATGACATAAAAAGTCCGCCGCGCTGTCTTCAAGCGAGTGAACCGCCAGAAAATTCCATAAAATACCGCAGCGGCTAACAGATAGGCAGACCAAATCAGAAAGTAATTAGGCGCAGACTCCATTAGCACTCTACCCAACGAATGATATGTTCCTGGTAACCCTCTCGGTGGACAAATTCTTCAGAGAGTGTTCTGCCCCCGATGGGTATTTCTGCACTTTCCATGGCTTGCCTGGACCCTGTTATCAATGGATGCCAATTGTATAAGGGTCTGTCTTCAAACCGAAGTCGATAAGCGCAGGTGGCTGGCATCCAGGCGAAAGCACTGGCGCTGACTTGCTTGACTTTCACACAATCCGGGACCAACCGGGTCCTGTTCTCGTAGCAACTACAACGGCTGGTTTCAGATTTGAAGTAGCGACATACAACACGGGTATAATGGGTTTCACCGCTGTCCTCGTCCTGCAATTTTTTCAGGCAACAGCGACCGCATCCATCACAGAGTCGCTCCCATTCAGAGTCATTTAGCTGCGAAAGAGGTTTCTCCCAGAACCTATCGCTTGCTACGCCCTTCCCCAAACTATGAGCCATTACCGTTATCCTGGTTTTCGCCCATCAGAACTAGAGTGATATCGCCTTCCAGTACCTGTCTGCGCCAACCAGACAGCTCCCCTTCCCAACGTATCTGGCCACTGCTCTCGAAGCCCCGAATCAACTCCTGTAGATATTTTTTACGCCCTAGTAGCTCTGGCGCAATATCCAGCTCCGCCGCCTTAAGGTTAACCAGGACCTGGCAGGCCTTTAATTTTTTCCGCAGGGGTGCTGTCAGCGGTGGATTCAATAGCCCCCGATCGATGCTGGAAAAATCGCTGTGCCTGGATTGCATCAGACGCAGCAGCTTATTGCCGTATCGATCGAGCAATCTCTTGTCGACAGATCCAGCCGCGAGCAAGCCATCCAGGGACCCATTCTCAGCTTCGGCCAGATGCATGGCAATGCTTAATAAATCCTGGTCCTTGGCAATCCAGGAGCGGGGTTTATTCCGACGTCGGGCCTCCTGTTCCCGCCAGTAGCAGAGCGTTTGTAAATTCCGCAGACCTTCATCACTGAGTCGCCAGGCATTGCGGAAGCCAGCATAAAGCGATTGCCAGTTCTTTTTTTCCTCGAACTTCGGGGCCAGGAGGATACGCTGCTCACATTCCGCGCTAAACCATTCCAGAACCCCCTTGTCCTGAAGTTGTTGTTCTAATAAAGCCTGCAACTGCAGCAAGTAATTAACATCTGCGGCGGCATAAGAGATTTGGGTGTCCGTTAGCGGCCGCCGCAACCAGTCGGAGCGAGTCTCATCTTTAACTACATGGACTCCCAACAGCTCACTTACCAGCGACTGATAGCTCACGCTATATCCCATATTCAGAAATGCCGCCGCGAGTTGCGTGTCGAAGACTTTTGCCGGTAAAACCTTGAGGGCGGTAAATAGCAGGTTCAGATCTTCACTACAGGAATGGATGACAAAGCAGCACTGGGAATCACTTAACAGCAATGAAAATTCAGTCCAGTCGCTTATGCGCAGCGGATCCACCAGATAACAGGTATCGAGGTCGGCGATTTGCAGCAAGCCAATATTCGAATAGAAGGTGCTGGTTCTAACAAACTCGGTGTCTAGCGCCAGGCTTGCCAAGCCTTGCCACTTTTGACACAGGGCACCGAATTGGGCGGTATCATCGATAAATTTGCGAGGCAGCTCTGCGTTGCCGTTCATGACGATCAGGTCTTCTCCATGGCCTTACGACCGGCAAAGGCATGGCTCAAGGTGTTGCTATCGATAAATTCGAGTTCACCTCCAACCGGGACGCCATGGGCTATGCGCGACACCGCGACATCGCAATGCTTGAGTTGTTCTGCCAGATAATAGGCTGTGGCATCGCCTTCAACCGTGGGATTGCAGGCAATGATTAGCTCCTCGATTTCACTGTCCTTGACCTTGTCCAGCAGTTGACTGATACCAAGTTGCTCCGGACCGATGCCATCGATTGGCGACAAGTGACCCATCAGGACAAAATAGATGCCGCGGAAGATGCCTGACTGCTCGACTGCGTAAATGTCCACGGGGGACTCAACGACGCAGCAAATCTTGCGGTCCCTCGAGGCGCTCGCGCAGATTCTGCAAACCGCTTCTTCTGTCAAGGTTCTACACTGCACGCAATTGCCCACCCGTTCGAGCGCAAGCTCCAATGCTTCTCCAAGCTTCTTGCCTCCTTCGCGGTTTCTTTCCAGCAGGTGCAGCGTCATCCTTTGAGCCGATTTAGGCCCTACACCCGGCAGACAGCGTAAGGCTTCCATTAATTGATCTATTAGTGGGCTTGAGTTCATCGGCTTCCCTAAAACGGCAACTTAAACCCTTCCGGCAATTTCATCCCATGGGCCAGGCCGCCGAGCGACTCCTTGCTCTTCTCTTCAAGCTTGTGCACCGCATCATTAATAGCGGCAGCAATAAGGTCTTCCACCACGTCTTTTTCTTCTGCCATTAGGGCATCACTCAAGTTCACTTTGACCACGTCATGACGGCCATTCATGCTCACTCTCACCAGGCCCGCGCCGGATTCACCTTCGATTACCAAATTTGCCAGGTCTTTTTGTGCTTTCTGGAATTGCTCCTGCATCTGCTTTGCCTGTTTCATTATTTCATTTAGATCAGTCATGACTTTCCTCAATTTTTAACCGGGCAATGCTGTCTCGCGCCAATGTGCCTGAGAAATGCTTCAACAATTCCTGAACATTGGCATCCTGTTCAAATTCACTCACCATCGCGGTATGTCGTTCCTGCTTGAGCCGCTGACCCAACTCCGCCGGCGTCTCTTTCTCGGTCGAGTCAACTGTGATATGCACTGCCAATTGCCTGCCAAAATAATCGCCGAGGATCTGCTCAAGTTTCGGCAATATCTCATCACTGTAGACCGAACTTTGACTCTGATCCAGTACGAAATACAAGGAGTCGTCGGTGGCTTTCTTCAGTTCAGTGTTGGCCAGAATATTGGCAGCTATGCCATTGACGATGATCGCGGGATAGCATCGCAGCCAGTGTTCGTGATCGCAGGGCAAGCTATTGCCAGCATCCGCTTCTGCGGCTACAGCCTCCTCTGGCTCGGGCTCAGGCTCGATAGCTTGTGGATGATCAGGTGCCGCAGGCTGCACGGTGGAATCGGATCCCGCTGCCGCCACAACTTTCTCCTGGCCATCGGCATCTGAGCCGCTACCATCAGGAACTAGCTTGCACTTTTTTTTTTCGCTTAGCGGGACCGTGGTTTCAGAATTGCGGCTGGCGGCTTGGTCTTTGCTATCTGCGGAATTACTCTGATCCGGCTGGGGAACATAGTCAGGAGAAAAAACCAGCATACGAATAATCAGCATCTCAAATGCCCCCCGCATGTCGGCAGCCATACCCAGATCCTCACGCCCCTTGAGCCCAACCTGGTAATACAGCTGTATGTCTGCAGCCGTAAATCGGCTCGCCAGTTGCTGAATTTGCTCTCTATCCCCGTAACTATTATCGATGGCCTCAGGCAGCACCTGAGCCATGGCGATTCGATGTAATATCGACAACAGGTTGTCCAGAGTGTGATTGAAATCCGGTGTTTGCGCCGACATCACCTGAACCAGGTTTAGCACTTGCCGAATGTCTGCGCCACCCATTGCATCGAGCAATTCGTAAACCTGCCGCTGCTCCGGCACGCCTAGCATCTCGATTACGCCTTCGTTGCTGATTTCTCCCTCGCAATAGGATATCGCCTGATCGACCAGGGTCAACGCATCGCGCATGCTGCCGGCGGCCGCGGCAGCGATCTGCCACAGCGCGCCTTCTTCATATTTACTCTTTTCCTGTTCCAGCACCATACCCAGGTATTTGACAATAATTTGCGGGCTCAGGTTTTTAAGGTTCAACTGCAGACACCTGGAAAGGATGGTAATCGGCAATTTTTGCGGATCGGTGGTGGCAAATAAAAACTTAACGTGGGGTGGTGGTTCCTCCAGCGTCTTTAATAAGGCATTGAAGCTGTGATTGGAGAGCATGTGCACTTCGTCTATAAGATAGATTTTGAAACGGCCTCGAGTTGGACTGTACTGGACATTTTCCAGCAACTCCCGCGTGTCCTCGACCTTGGTGCGGGAAGCCGCATCGACTTCCATCAAATCGATAAACCTGCCCTCGTTGATCTCGACGCAGGAACCGCATTCATCGCAGGGAGCCGAGGTGACGCCAGTCTCGCAATTCAGACATTTCGCCAATATGCGGGCCAGTGTAGTCTTGCCTACTCCCCGGGTTCCGGTGAATAGATAGGCGTGATGCAGACGCTGATTATCCAGTGCATTGATAAGAGATTTGAGCACATGAGCCTGACCCGCTACTTCGGTAAAGTTCTTGGGTCGCCACTTTCTGGCGAGTACTTGATAGCTCATTTTGCCGGTTCGTCAGTAGGGTGTGGATCCAGTTGGCAGATCAGTTTCGCAAGGCGATGCTGGAGGCAACCCTTGCCAGCCACACCACGGCACATAAGTCAGCCACTACCGTTGCTCCCTTCCGGGCCTGGCGGGATTCGTAACCTATCATTGCGCGGGGACCGACAAGAGATGCCATGGAGCATAATAGCATAGACACCGGGCGATTTAAGGCAATGCCAGCGTTATCAGCTTGGCATCCGCACCACCACCGACGGCGATGGACACATATTGTCTGCCATCGACAAGGTAGGTCATCGGCGTACCCGCTGGAGGCAGCGGCAGGTCGATCTCTGTAATGATGGCGCCGGTCGCCTTGTTGAAGGCCCGTAGCAGGTTCCTGTCACCGTCTCGCTGCGCTATGAATAACAGAGTTTTCGTCAGCAGCGGTCCGGTTCGACTCTGGCTGCCAACCGGACCCGGGTCGAGTATCCCCATATCGATGATTCGCTGCCGCACACCCTCGCCATGGGGCACCATCCATACATGTTCCCCGGTATTCAGATTAATGGCGGTTATGCGACTGTAGGGCGGCTTGGTCAGAGGTAAGCCCTGGGGCCCGGCCACCGAATTTTCGCGGCCCCGGCGATAAACCAGATTTGAATCCGCAGGGTCTGCGTCCGCCAGTTGCACCACAATTGGCGCCGAGGCGGAGGGGATATAATAAATACCGGTCTCTGGGTCGAAAGATGCGCCATGCCACTCGGCGCCTCCACCCCAACCAGGAAATTGGATGGTCCCCCGTAATGATGGCGGCGTGAACAAGGGCCCGTAGTCAAACTTCTCTATATTTTGCAGGGCCTCAGCCCTTAGTTCCGGGGTGAAGTCGATCAGGGTTTCATCGGATATACCCTGGGGCTCGAAGGCCGCCGGCCTGGTTGGGTGGGGCTGAGTTGGAGACAAGGCCTCGCCTGGCACCGAACTTTGGGGTACGGCCCGTTCTTCGATGGGCCAGACCGGTTCTCCCGTGACCCGATCGAATACATAGGTATACCCCTGTTTTGAGATTTGCGCCACGGCCTCGATGGCTCTGCCATCGACGGTGATATCTATCAGAGTGGGCGCCGCCGGAAGGTCATAATCCCAGACGCCGTGATGGACCATCTGGAAATGCCAAACCAATTCACCGGTGGCGGCCTTCACCACCACCAGGCTCTCGGCAAATAAATTATTTCCTTTCCTGAGCCCGCCATACCAGTCATTGGTGGGGGTGCCGATAGGAATATAGACGTAGCCCAGTTCATCGTCGGCGCTCATGACTGTCCAGGAATTGGTATTACCGGTATATTCCCAGGAACCGTCCTCCCAGCTGTCATTGCCGAATTCACCGGCCTGGGGAATGGTGTGAAATATCCATTCCATCGCGCCAGTCTCGGGATTAAATCCGCGTACATGCCCCGGCGGCATTTCCTTGGTTTGCGGTAAATCATTGACGATCGAATTGACGATGACGATATTATTGCTGACCAGAGGCGGTGAAACTACCCCGTACTGGCGTCGATTTATCTCCCGGCCCAAGCCCTGGGCCAGATCGACGCGACCGCCTTCGCCAAAACGGCTGTCGGGCTGACCGCTTTCGGCGTCGATAGACCACAGGTAGGAGTCATTGGTAGCGAAGAAAATCCGTGTGAACTCACCGCGCTGCCAATAGGCTACACCACGCGTATTATAGCCGAGGTTTGCGGGGGTGCCTGCTTCCCAGGCCCCGGTTTCGAACACCCACTTCTCCTCACCGGTACGGGCATCCAGCGCCGCTATGCTGCCAAACGAGGTGGGAATGTACATGGTTCCGTCGATGACGATTGGCGTCGCCTTGTAGCCCCCCGGCGTGGCCCTGAAATTCTCTTGCCGCCTATTCTCCGCAACCTGGTCGTTATCAACACTGTCCCAGGTCCAGGCAGTGCTTAGCCGAGCCACATTTTGGGCGCCGATCTGATCCAGGGCAGCATACTTCCGCGAGCCGTTATCACCACCGTAGCTGGGCCAATCCGCTGCATGGAGTTCAATAGATAATATTACCAACAGTAGAAAAAAAATAAATTTTTGAGGAAATCTTGCAATCATGTTGCCCCCGAGGGTGTTGGTCACTAAACACCTGGGGATACTACATTACGGGCTGGGGATTGGAAATGTGTTAGGGGTGAATTGCGGGCTTATGGGGTTATTGGCGGTGAGGGAGAGATTCGAACTCTCGAAGCCTTACGGCTTACACACTTTCCAGGCGTGCTCCTTCGGCCACTCGGACACCTCACCGTATTCTGTGTTCTGTAATCTGTATTCTGATACCAAAACGGCCGCAACCTTAGCCTAGCAAATTTCAGATTGCAAGCCCCTTATTGGCGCAGCAATCGAACCTTCACCACTTCCACACCGACAGGCTCCGAGCTTCGGTACACGTTGATATCCAGCCCTCCCCGGCGCAGGAAGTTTAGAGCGATGCTCAGCTCGCTGGGTTGGCACACTTGCATAATATCCCGATAGATTCTCTCGGCACATTCCTCGTGGTAGCCTTGATGTTCCCGAAATGAACAAAGATAGGCGAGCAGGCTCGCCTCGTTGATCTTGGGCCCAGTGTACTGAATTTCGAAACTCGCCCAGTCTGGCTGGTTCGTCACCGGACAGTTGGATTTAAACAAGTCGGAGAATAGCTGTTCATCAAAGGCAGCAGCATCTTCTGTCTGCAACAAAGCCGGTTCTGGCTGAGTGCTCTCAATCGAAATATCAAGCATATCGATGGACTTTCCCGTGCGAGACTGAACCGGGACAGCGTTTATGTCAGACAGTAGCTTAAGAGAAACTTTCACTTCGGACTTACTCACCGCAGAAAGGTCATTTCTGATAATCGCAGCCAGTTTCTCCACGGAGTCAAACCGTTCCCGATTGAAAGAGTGCAAATAAAATTTAAGTGATTTCGACTCGACGATATTTTCCGAAGCGCAACTAAAATAGAATTCCCCTATTGCCACCTGGGGTTTGCCCCGCTGGTTCAGCCAGGATAATTCATAGCCATGCCAATGATCGAGGCCATACATGCGCAGCTTCTTGTCGATGTCGAGCAGGGATCGCGCTGCCCACCTGGGAATCGGGTATAGAATCCCAGGGTCATATTGGCTGGGATTTGGAATTGTCTCTCCGAGTGGGTTGTCTGACATAGCGCTCTACTCAATCCGGGCAGCCCTCAGCTCCTGATTCCGGTACCCCGGCGCAGAAGCCAGATACAACTGCTATACAGTACCACGATGAACACTCCCAAAATCAAGAAGGCCCAATAGATGTTGACATCGGAACTTCCCAAGATGCCATACCTGAATGTATTCACCATGTAGAAAATCGGATTTAGACCCGAGACGATTCGCCAGAACGGAGGCAATAGCTGACTCGAATAGAACACGCCCCCCAAATAAATAAGCGGTGTCAGCACGAATGTCGGAATGATAGAAATATCGTCAAAGCTATTTGCAAACACCGCATTTATAAATCCCGCCAGGGAAAACACGATGGAGGTCAACAAAATTACTGCAATCGTTAACAGGGGATATTGAATACTCAGATCGGTAAAAAACATGGCAGTGACCGTCACGATCGCCCCCACGGCTAATCCCCGGGCCATACCCCCGGCAATAAATCCAGTCAGGATCACGTAATTAGGCACCGGCGATACCAGTAGCTCTTCTATGCTGCGCTGAAATTTGTGGCTAAAGAATGAAGACACCACATTGGAATAAGAGTTTTGAATGACTGACATCATGATGAGTCCAGGGACGATAAACTCCATATATTGAAATCCACCCATCTCGCCTATACGGCGACCTACCATGTTGCCGAAAATCACAAAATACAGGGTGATCATTATCACTGGCGGCACCAAGGTCTGCAGCCAGATGCGCGAGAATCGCCGCACCTCTTTGATGACAATAGTTTCAAATGCAATTAACTTATGATTCGCAAACATGGTGTGCTCAAAGTTCCTGTGTTTAGGTGTGTTAGAAATCAATTATCTCGAAGTCTTGCCAGAAACAGCTGTTCCAGGCGGTTGGTTTTATTCCTCATGCTGTTGACCTTCACACCTTGCTGGTCAAGTCTGGAGAATACTTCATTAATCGATTGATCGCCGGTGACGGTGACTTCGAAGCTATGCCCGTCTATGCGGTATAAACTGATGTTCGGCAAATCTAGATTCAACTGCGCTGGTATCTCTGTCGCCGAATCGAGGATGAATACCTGGGAATCAAGGTCTGCGAGCAAGCTTTTCATACTTGTGTTCTCAATTATTTCACCATCGTCAATAATCGCAATATTACGGCACAGTTGTTCCGCTTCCTCCAGGTAATGTGTGGTAAGAATAATAGTCGTGCCTTTATTATTTATTTCGGTAAGGAACTCCCACATGGAACGGCGTAATTCGATGTCCACCCCGGCCGTAGGCTCATCGAGTATTAGCAGGCGGGGCTCGTGCACCAGGGCCCTGGCTATCATCAGCCGTCTCTTCATACCACCTGATAAGGTGCGAGACCTCTCGTTACGCTTCTCCCAGAGGCCCAGTTTACGCAGATATTTCTCGCAGCGCTGGCTTGCAAGTTTGCGGGGGAGTCCATAATAACCAGCCTGGGTCATGACGATATCCTGGACTTTTTCAAACTGGCTGAAATTGATTTCCTGGGGCACCACGCCCAAATCCAGTTTGGTCTCATATATGTGGGTGTCGACTCGCTTGTCGAACACCTCGACATTGCCAGCGGTTTTATTAACCAGGGTAGAAATAATGCCGATGATCGTAGTCTTGCCAGCACCGTTTGGCCCCAGCAGTGCGAAGAAATCCCCCTGCTCTACATCGAGGGAAATGCCCTTGAGGGCCTCCGTGCCGTTGGCGTAAACCTTGCGTAAATCTTTGAGTGAAATGGCGATAGTCATGGGGCATTCAGTTAGCTAAAAAGCGCCGCTGGAGTATGTCGATTGTCACCGTGATAAGCAAATCCGGCCAAACTTGCAAACATCAACTGGAAATCGCGCCATGAAAAAGCCCGGCTTTCACCGGGCTTACGTGGTTAATCAAGAAAATGGCGTCCCCTAGGGGTTTCGAACCCCTGTTGCCGGGATGAAAACCCGGTGTCCTAGGCCTCTAGACGAAGGGGACAGATGAACAGTCTTGAACTAGCCGGTTCAGGCAGCGGGGGATTCTAAGAAGCTTAGCCTGTGCAGTCAAGGGCAATTGGACAAAATATCCGGGAATTAAATGAAATTCTGCTACTTGGATTTGCCAGCCAGCGCCTCGATTTAAAAACCGCGAGGGAGCTGGCCATGCCGGTTGGGAGCGTCCGGGTAAGCATCAGGCACGGCGACAGTTACATCGACACTGGTGGGGGAAAGACCATAAGCGAACTGCCCTGACTCTGCAAGCGGGCTGCTCACTACCTGCTACTCGATCAAGCACAGACTTGATGAGTTTGATTCTTGACCCCCGTTTTGGTCTATGACATCCTGAAGTATTGCCGATAAAAATGTGACGGCATGGGGATATAAGAGACAACATCATGAGCACAGAACCGACTGGATCAGATTTCGATGGTGGCGGTATTACTATCGACCAACAGCTTATCGAGGAAGGAACAAGCCAGCTTAGCAGCGAAATTGAAGTACTGGAGGCATGGCTTGTTGAATTGGAAGACCAGGATGCCCGGGATGCAGAGACTATCGCCATGCGCAAGTCATACGACGACATGTTGCGAAGCAGGAAAGAGATGCTGAGTACCTTGACCAAACAGGCCGCGCGCCAAGCCGTCGCTACCTGAGACAGCTCTCGATCGGAGCGTGTGACCGCTACAATTAGATTCAACAGCACGCTTAAACCATCAACTCCGGAACTTTCCATCCCTCGTTTCTATGCCCCTAAACAAACCCATGTTGTCAGCAGCACAAGCCGAAATCATGTTGTCATTACAGGCCGGCATGAATGCCAGAGTCGACCCAGACTGGATAGATGCCCGTTACCCTTACCTGCGAGCAGTAGTCATCGAAGCGGCCGAGGCGATCGAGCATCACGGCTGGAAATGGTGGAAACGGCAGGACAAAGATCTACCGCAGCTACAGATGGAACTCATCGACATCTGGCATTTCCTTCTGTCTGAAATACTGCTCGGCAACGCAGGCAGCGAGTCTGCATCGAAACAACAGCTTATCCAGCTATTAACGGCCAGCCAGCAACAGGCAAGTGTCGAATTTGATGGCCAGGAAATTAAACTGCAGCAACTGGATCTGGTGAGCAAACTGGAATTGTTAATCGGCCTCGCTGCTGCCCACCGTATCGAGATAGCCGTATTTGCGGCGATTATGGTGGACTGCGAGATGGGTTGGACCGAGCTATATTGCCTATATGTTGGTAAGAATGTACTTAACTTCTTTCGTCAGGATCATGGCTATAAAGAAGGCAGTTACCAAAAGATCTGGCGGGGCCGGGAGGACAACGAGTACCTGGTAGAAATTATGGCGAGGCTGGATCCGGCCGAACCCGAATTCAAGGACAATATCTACTCCGAATTGACGAAATACTACCCGCGGTAGACTGCCCCACCAATGGCATCTACTTTACTGTTACCCTGCACTTGGCAGTGGTGCTTTACTGGTAATAGGCATTTTCCTTCACGGAATGATCAGTCACATCTCGCACTTCTTTCAATTGCGGTACCTGCTCCAGCAAGGCCTTTTCCACGCCAGCCTTGAGCGTTACATCAACCATGCCACAACCCTGACAGCCGCCCCCGAATCTCAGAACCGCCACATCCTCTTCGAAGATTTCCTCCAGGGTCACGTTGCCACCGTGTGCGGCCAACCCCGGATTGATTTCGTTGAAGAGCACGTAGTTGACACGATCCTCGAGTGAGCTCTCGTCGGAGATTTTTGGTAGGCGAGAGTTAGGCGCCTTGATGGTTAGCTGACCACCCATGGAGTCCTTGGCAAAATCCACTACCGCATCTTCCAGAAAAGGGATACTATGCTGCTCGATGAAGGCTTTAAAGCCTTCATATTGCTTCACTTCGTCGTCGGCTTTTTCTTCTCCCGGCCGACAAAATGATATGCAGGTTTCAGCTTTTGGTGAGCCTGCATCCAGTATGAAAATTCGAACCGAAATACCTTCACAAGCTTGCTTCTCCAGCAGTTCTGTCAGGTATTCCTGCGCGGACTCGGTGATGCTAACCATAAAACTCTCTCGTAATCAGGGAATAACACTGGCTAATCATACGCTATTGGGATGAAAATATGAATACCCGAGTGAATTGCTTGGTTATTTCTCGAGTGGCGCCAGCGCTGGGTTCTGGTAGAATTGCGAGCTTTTTAGCTCTGAGATACAGGCTGTAGTAATGCAAACAAAAGCTTCAGAACGCTTGCTCAGGCAAGCGCTTGCTCAACGCATTTTGCTGTTGGATGGCGCCATGGGAACAATGATCCAGGCAGAAAAGCTGTCGGATGCTGAATTTCGCGGCGACCGCTTCAGAGAACACCCCCATGAATTGTCTGGCAATAACGATCTGCTAACCCTGACTCAGCCCGATGTCATCAGCAAAATTCACCGTGCCTATCTGGACGCTGGTGCGGACATCATCGAAACCAATACCTTCAACTCCACCCGCAGTTCTCAGGCTGACTACCAGCTACAAGACATTAGCTATGAGTTAAATTTCGCCGCAACCACGCTGGCGCGCCAGGTTTGCGATGAGGCCAACCAGGTTTCACCCGGGAAACCTCGCTTCGTAGCAGGGATACTGGGCCCAACCAGCAAGACCACTTCCATCTCGGGCGATGTCAATGATCCTGGTTTTAGGAGTATCAGTTTCGACGAGTTAGCCGAAGACTACGGCAATTCCACAAACGGACTGATCGACGGCGGCGCCGATATTATTCTTATTGAAACGGCATTTGACACCCTCAATGCCAAGGCCGCTATCTTCGCGATTCGGCGCTGTTTCGAGGAGAAACAACTGCGCCTACCCTTGATGATATCGGGCACCATAACCGATGCCAGCGGACGCACCCTGTCCGGACAAACCGTTGCCGCTTTTTGTAATTCTGTCGCTCACGCCAATCCCTTGTCAATCGGGTTTAACTGTGCGCTGGGCGCGGAGCAATTGCGTCCCCACATCGAAGAGACGGCCGCCCTCGTCGATACCTATGTGTCGACACACCCCAATGCCGGCCTGCCGAACGAGTTCGGCGCCTATGATCAGGGGCCGGAAGAAATGGCTGCCATCATCAAGGAATTTGCCAGCAGCGGTTTCGTCAACATTGTCGGCGGCTGCTGCGGCACCACCCCGGCACACATCGCTGCCATGGCAGCGGTCGTCGCCGATATTCCACCACGAACCTTGCCTGTGCTAAAACCGGTTTGTCGCCTCAGCGGCCTCGAAGCATTCAGCATCGACGGAGATTCTCTGTTCGTGAATGTAGGAGAGCGAACTAACGTTACCGGTTCCGCTCGATTCGCCCGCCTGATCAAGGAAGAAGATTTTGACGAGGCTCTGGAAGTCGCACGCCAGCAAGTGGAAGCCGGGGCGCAAATTATAGATATCAATATGGACGAAGGCATGCTCGATTCCGAAGCAGCCATGGAAAAATATCTGAAACTGGTGGCGTCAGAACCCGACATCAGCCGGGTCCCGCTAATGGTAGATTCCTCGAAATGGGACATCATCGAAGCTGGCCTCAAGTGCGTGCAGGGCAAAGCCATCGTTAATTCTATTAGCCTGAAAGAAGGTGAAGAAGCCTTCCTCGACAAGGCGGCGCTATGCCTGAAATATGGCGCGGCTGTGATCGTCATGGCCTTCGATGAGAACGGGCAGGCCGATACCCTGGCAAAGAAGAAATCTATCTGCAAACGCAGCTACGATATGCTGGTGCAGCAGCTGGAATTTCCAACCGCCGACATAATTTTCGATCCCAATATCTTTGCCGTCGCGACCGGTATCGAAGAACATAATAACTATGCCGTAGATTTCATTGAAAGCTGCCGCTTTATTAAAACCAACCTGCCTGGGGCACTGATCTCCGGTGGCATCTCCAATGTCTCATTTTCGTTTCGGGGCAATAATACCGTCAGGGAGGCGATTCACTCGGTGTTCCTCTACCACGCCATCGAGGCCGGCTTATCCATGGGAATCGTTAACGCCGGGCAGCTTGCTGTCTATGATGACATTCCTGCCGACCTTAAAACTGCCGTCGAAGATGTGGTGCTGAATAAGCACGCCAAGGCAACAGACAGACTCATGGAAGTCGCCCAGGCATACAGTGGAACAAGCCAGTCAAAATCGACAGAGGATCCTAGCTGGCGAGAAAAACCGGTAGCAGCTCGGCTCAGTTATGCCCTGGTGAAAGGCATTACCAAGTTCATCGAAGCAGACACCGAAGAGGCGAGGCAACAGGCAGACAAACCCATCGAAGTTATCGAGGGCCCATTAATGCAGGGCATGGATAAGGTTGGGGACCTGTTCGGCAGCGGCAAGATGTTTCTGCCCCAGGTCGTCAAGAGTGCCCGGGTAATGAAACAGGCCGTGGCCTATCTGCTGCCCTATATCGATGCCGAACAGGCAGGTGGCAAGATCAAGAGCAAGGGCAGGATTCTGTTAGCCACAGTCAAGGGCGATGTCCATGACATCGGCAAGAATATCGTCGCCGTAGTCCTTGGCTGCAATAACTATGATGTCATCGACCTTGGTGTCATGGTGCCCTGCGAAAAAATATTACAGGCAGCCAAAGATGAAAATGTAGACATCGTTGGCCTCAGCGGCCTCATCACCCCGTCCCTGGATGAAATGGTACACGTTGCCAGCGAGATGCAACGGCTGCAATTCGACATTCCTCTGTTGATCGGTGGAGCGACCACATCGAAAGCCCATACCGCGGTAAAAATAGAACAGAACTATGATAACGACAGTACCATCTACGTCCCCGATGCATCTCGTAGTGTGACGGTGGTGAGCACGCTCCTCAATGCCGACAAAAAGCCAGGATATACTCAGGAACTGCGAGAAGAATACAGCGTAATCCGTGAGCGGATTGCAAAAAGGAGCAATAAGCGTGTGCTGCTAAGCTACGTTGAAGCCAATGAAAATCTGTTCAGTCCGGATTGGGATGCTTACTCGCCCCCGTTACCCAGCTTTCTTGGTACCAGAGTTTTCGATGACTATCCATTGGAATCATTGCTTGACTACATCGACTGGACGCCCTTCTTTATCACCTGGAGCCTGGCGGGAAAGTATCCCGCCATTCTCAAAGATGGAAAGGTCGGTGCGGCAGCAACGGAACTGTTTGCCGATGCCCAGGCCCTGCTAAAACAAATCCTGGCAGAAAAACTCCTTAAGGCCCGCGCCATCATCGGCTTTTGGCCGGCCAATACCGTCGCCTGCAATGACGTTCAGCTTTATCAGGCCGACGAACCTGATGCAGCCCTGACACGCCTGCATTTCCTGCGCCAGCAGATACCCAAGGATGTGGATTTGGATAACTTGTGCCTCGCCGATTTTGTGGCGCCGGCAACTGCGGGATACAGAGACTACCTGGGAGCTTTCGTGGTAACCGCCGGTATTGGTGCCGATAAATTAGCGGCCCATTTTGAAGCCGAACACAACGACTATTCCGCGCTGTTGGTTAAGGCACTTGCAGATAGGCTGGCCGAGGCATTCGCAGAACAGTTACACAAGCGGGTACGAATGGAACTCTGGGGCTACGAGCCTGCCGAAAACCTGTCCCCTGGCGAACTCATCAAGGAGAAGTACAGGGGCATCAGGCCGGCACCCGGCTACCCGGCTTGTCCTGACCATTCGGAGAAGGCCACTGTATTTGAGTTACTCCAGGCTGACGCTGAAATAGGGGTCAAACTCACCGAGAGTTTCGCGATGACGCCGGCGGCTACAGTGAGTGGCCTGTATTTTTCTCACCCGCAATCACGCTACTTTTCGGTAGGCAAGATCAGCACGGAGCAAGTCAAAGATTTGGCTATCCGAAAAAACACCGGACTAGACGAACTGACGCGCCTGCTCTCCCCAAACCTGGGTAGCCTCTAATCTATAATATGCTGACATTCGCGTAGCCTCCTGTTTAAAATAACCGTAGCGAGATCAAATCAGCCAGGATGACGGTGAACGACTATGTATAGATACGATGGCTATGACCATCAGATGCTGAGCGACAGGGTCGCCCAGTTTCGCCATCAGACCGACCGCTTCCTGGCCGGCAAGTTGAGCGACGCTGAGTTTCTACCACTGCGCCTGCAAAATGGTCTCTACTTGCAGCGCCTGGCGCCGATGATCAGAATTGCCATTCCTTATGGCATGCTTTCTTCCCGGCAGTTAAGGAAACTCGCGTTCATCGCTCGTCACTTCGATAAGGGCTATGCCCATCTGACGACGAGACAGAATATCCAGTACAACTGGCCGCAGCTGGAAGATGTGCCAGACCTGCTCGCGCAGCTGGCCGAAGTGGAGATGCACGCCATTCAGACTAGCGGCAATTGCATACGCAACACTACTACCGATCAATTTGCTGGAGTAGCGGTTGACGAGTTGGAAGACAGCAGGGCCTACTGCGAAATTATTCGCCAATGGTCTACCTTTCATCCGGAATTTGCCTACCTGCCAAGGAAGTTCAAGATAGCAGTGTGTGGTACTGTGATCGACCAGGCCGCGACTCAGGTACACGATATCGGCGTCTACATCGTACCAGGGCCTGCAGGTGAAACCGGCTTCCGCATTCTTGCTGGCGGCGGACTCGGGCGCACACCGGTAATCGGGCAGGAAATTTTCAAATTCGTCGAAAAACCACAGTTACTGACAGCATTGGAGGCGATACTGCGGGTTTATAATCGGGAAGGTCGTCGCGATAACAAATACAAGGCCAGAATCAAGATATTGATTCGCGAGACCGGGGTCGATCTGTTTCGGGAAAAAGTACATGAGGAATGGCAGCGCATCAAAGATTCGGCGCTGATCCTGACAGACGTCGAAATCGCTCGCTGCAAGGCTTTCTTTGAAGATCCGGCCTATGCAGAATTGATAGACAAGCCGGAAGCATTGACAAAGCCACTGGCGCAGGATGTGCTGTTCAGTAGCTGGCACCAGCAGAACGTGCGCCCCCACAAACGCCCTGGTTATGCGATTGTCACCGTCTGTATGAAGGAGACCGGCGTAGCGCCGGGTGATGTGACGGACCAACAATTAGAGCATATTGCAGAGCTTGCAGAGCGCTACAGTTTCGGCGAAGTACGAATTAGTCACCAGCAGAATATTATTCTGGCCGACGTCAGGCAGGAGCAGTTGGCCGCCCTCTACTGCGAATTGAAATCCCAGGCCCTGGACAGCGCCAACCTTGGCTTGCTCACGGACATCATTTGCTGCCCCGGTGGCGATTTCTGCGCACTGGCAAACGCCAAGTCCATACCTATTGCCGAATCCATCCAGCGTAAATTCCGTGACCATGACGAACTCACGGACATCGGTGAAGCGAATATCAATATTTCCGGTTGCATGAACGCCTGCGGCCACCATCACGTCGGCAATATCGGCATACTGGGTGTAGATAAGAAAGGTGAGGAGTTCTACCAGATATCCCTGGGTGGTTCATCTAAAAACGTTGCCAGCCTCGGCAAGATCATGGGACCTGCATTCGCTCAGCAGGAAATCCCTGCTGTCATCGATAAAATTATCAAAGTCTATAAATCAAATCGAGAGGCCGACGAAAAATTCATAGACACTTACAAGCGCATCGGCATGGCGCCATTCAAGGAAACTGTCTATGCCAAAGCTGATTAAGGACCGAGCGATTGCAGTTGACCGCTGGACGCTCCTGAAAGATGCGACCGGCTCAGAAGTACTGACTGCGATTCCCGGCAAAAACCTGATCGTGCCGCTGCGATTCTGGAAAGACTATGCAATCGAACTGGAAAGTTATGCTGGCGACATAGGCATCTGGCTGGACAGTGACGAAACCATCAGCGAAATCGGTGACGCACTCGCTGAGTTTCCGCTCATCGCTCTAAATTTTCCAGTCTTCGCCGACGGACGCTCATTCTCTAATGCCAGAGAACTCAGAGAACGGTTCGCCTATGAGGGTGAAATCCGTGCGATTGGTGACGTCCTGCGTGACCAGCTCTATTACATGTCCCGCTGCGGATTTAATGCCTTCAGTCTGCGCCATGACCAGGATCCGGATAGCTGTATTGCGGCCTTCGACGATTTCACCACTGGATACCAGGCTACGGTAGCGGAGCCAATCCCCTTATTTAGAAGGCGCTAACAGATTATACTGCAGCCATATCTCATCGCCGTGGCCGTGACATCAAGCCGTTATGGAACCAGATTCCCTACTCTTTTCCTTTTTTCTGATTTTTAGCGGTGCCGCGCTGGCATCGACCCTGGCTCTGTTTTTCCGACAACCGCTGCTGGTTGCCTATATCTTTATCGGGGGGCTGTTAGGTCCATTCGGTGTTGGGTACATCTCTAACTCTAGTTTGCTTACCGATATTGCGGAATTTGGCATTATTTTCCTGTTGTTTCTGCTCGGACTGGACATGCAACCGAGCAAGCTATTTCACACCTTAAAGAAAACCTTTCTCGTCACCCTGGCAAGCTCAATCATATTTATCCTGCTAGGCTATAGCACCGGACTACTGTTTAGTTTTTCCCATGTAGAAAGCCTGGTGATTGGCTTCGCCATGATTTTCTCCAGCACTATCATCGGTATCAAGCTGCTGCCGACGACGGTATTACATCAGAAACACATGGGAGAGCTGATGGTGGGGATCCTTTTATTACAAGATTTTATCGCTATCTTCCTGTTGGTTTTTCTGGATTCGGGAAATATTGAGCAATCCAGTGCACTCAGAGTGCTACTGGCATTCCCTCTATTACTAGCGATCGCCTATTTCGCCACCCGTTTCATTTTGATTAAATTAGTTGCACGTTTCGATCAGTTCAAAGAGTATATTTTCCTGCTGGCCATCGGTTGGTGCCTGGGATTGGCGGCACTTGCCTCTGCCATGGGTCTGTCGGCCGAAATTGGCGCCTTCATCGCTGGCGTGTCCCTCGCTACCAGCCCGATCTCGCTCTTTATCGCCCTGAATTTAAAACCCCTGCGAGACTTTTTCCTGATTCTGTTTTTCTTTTCATTGGGCGCTCAATTTAATACCGCCTTGCTGGGTCAGGTTATCGCCCCGGCATTGTTGTTAGCGGCGCTGGCACTCAGTGTCAAACCGGTGGTCTTTCACTTTCTGCTGCGACGCTTCAGTGAAAGAAGCATACTGGCTTGGGATGCGGGTTTAAGACTGGGACAGATAAGCGAATTTTCGCTGCTGATTGCCTTCGTCGCTACCCAGTCGGGAATGATTGGAGAGACAGCCTCCCTGGTGATTCAAGCGGCTGCAATAATGACCTTCCTGGTCTCTTCTTATATCGTCGTGATGTTTTGCCCAACACCCATCGCCAGCAATCCAAAGCTGCGACGAGATTAATCGGGAATAAAGAGAGCTGCCCTAGTTCAGATTAAGCAGGTAACGCCCCACCGCTTCACCCTTTAACACCTTGCCCAGGCTAGCTTCCAATTCCGAAAAATGTATCTCCGTACAAATTGCATCAAGATTTTCCAGCTTCCACTCATGGGCCAATTTACGCCAGATTTCTGCCTTCGTTGCTGTCGGTAATTCCACCGAGTCAACGCCGAGCAAATTCACGCCTCGAAGAATAAAAGGCAGTACCGTGCCCTGCAAGGCCGGCGACTGCACCAGACCACAGCAGGCGACACTACCACCATAACTGATGGATTTGATCACGTTGACCAAGGTGTCGCCGCCAACTACGTCGACAGCTGCTGCCCATTGTTCCTTCAATAGTGGCCTGGGGTTCACTTCGGCGAGGCTATTTCTATCAATTACCTGCGCCGCTCCCATTTGTTCGAGAAACGCATGGGAGGAATTCTTGCCGGTGCTGGCTACCACTGTAAATCCAAGTTTATGCAATAGTGCCACGGCGACACTGCCGACACCCCCGGTCGCGCCAGTCACCAAGACGCTACCGCTTGCCGGTGTCAAGCCGTTGACAATGAGCTTTTCGACACACAACGCGGCGGTAAATCCGGCGGTGCCAAGGCTCATTGCCTGTCTCAGGCTCATCGCCTCGGGACAGTGGATTACCCAGCCCGCAGGCACCCGGATAAGCTGAGCGAATCCGCCAGAAGTATTCATTCCCAGGTCGTAGCCGGTGACAATCACTTCATCGCCTTCGACAAAATCCGGACTCGTGCTCATCACTACCTTGCCAGCCGCATCGATGCCGGGCGTATGGGGATAGGATTGCGTCACCGCCTTGTTGCCGCTTGCCGATAGGGCATCTTTATAGTTCAGGGATGAATACTGCACACGAACAAGCACATCACCTTCCGGTAATTCAGCAAGATCGCGTTGCCTGATACTTGCCTGAAATTGCTTTTCCGCTACTTCTTCTACTAACAATGCCTTAAATTTTTCCAAGGATCTAATCCGCCCAGTTAAACAGGTTTCAGTTATTGATAATCGTTAATTCTCGATTTGTTGCTCCAGCTCATAAGCACCTTCTCTACTATTCCCGGAATAGCCGAACTCAGCTTGTCCTGAATGGATTTTTTTAACTCGAATTCCAGCTCGAATACATCTGCCGTTTCACAGGCTGTCAGAATGCATTCATCGCTGGTTTTAATCTCATCCACCATGTAGCGTTCCTTCGCCTGCATACCCACCCAGGTTTCTCCGGTGGAAATTTTATCTATGTCGACACTGGGACGGTGGTCCTTCACCCACTGCTTAAAGATACCGTGAATCGTCTCCACATCTTCCTGCACCTTGGCCTTACCCTTCTTCGTTATCTCACCGAAGATAGTCATGGTGCGTTTAAACTCCCCCGCGCTGATAATCTCATAATCGACATCGTTCTTTTTCAAGACTCGATGAAAGTTAGGCACCTGCACCAACACTCCAATAGACCCGATGATGGCAAATGGCGCCGAAACCAGTTTATCGGCCAGGCAGGCCATCATGTAACCACCGCTGGCCGCCACCTTGTCGACACAAATCGTCAGCGGGATACCGGCATTTTTTATTCTTAGCAGCTGCGATGAAGCCAGGCCATAAGCGTGCACCATGCCGCCAGGGCTCTCAAGTTTCAGGATCACTTCGTCGGCCTTTTCTGCCAGAGTGAGAATCGCTGTTATTTCCTCGCGCAGTGCGGTCACCGCTTCGGCGGCCAAGTCGCCCTTGAAATTCAGCACGTAGCTGCGCTTTTTCCGATCATCGACAGCCCTCGAATCTGCTTCCGACCCTTCTTTGGTTTTTTGTTTTTCCTTTTCCCTGGCGCGCTTATGTTCCGCCTTGGCTGCTTTCTTTTCTTGTTTGTGAATTTTCTTCAGCTGATCTTTATCGAGTACAGACTCTCGCAGTCTTTCCCGCATTTCATCAAAATGATCATTCAGGGGGGTGACCCTGATGCTGCCCTTCTTGTCAGCTTTTTTCTGGCGACTGCCGCTGGATACAATAGCACCAAGCACGATGATGATTGCTACGACGATCGTCGCCACCTTGGCGAAAAACATCCCGTACTGGATTAAATATTCCAAGGGTCTTACTCCTGTGCTTAAAATATGGACTGTGAATCATGTCCGGCGCTCTTGCTTCCAAACTGACGCTGTTTGATATGATTTACAAAGGTTTTAATCAATTCCCCTGCCACGCTGATAGCAGGGGATGGCACCTTAGGCAGAGAATGCACGTCATACCAATGCGCCTCTGCTATCTCCTCCGGCGCCACCACAATCTCCCCTGCCTTGTAATCTGCAATAAACCCCAGCATCAATTGCGACGGAAAAGGCCAGGACTGGCTCTTGATATAACGGATATTCCCGACCTCTATTCCCACTTCTTCTTTGACTTCCCGCACTACAGTTTGTTCAGGAGTCTCACCTACTTCGATAAAACCTGCAAGGCAGCTATAAAACCCGGATGTAAACCTGGCACTACGAGCGAGTAGTAATTGATCCCCCTTCACCACCAGCATAATCGCACAGGGATTGATGCGGGGAAAATACTGCCGATCACAGGCCGTGCAATGAACCGCTCTCTCAGACTTATGTTGAATTGTCAGCGCGCCACAAGCGCCGCAGTGCCTGTGTGCAGTATACCAATCCAGTATCTGGCTGGCCTTTCCGGCAAGGGCCAGGGCAAGTTCGCCACGCTCAAATAACAAGCTGCGTAAGGAACGGTTTTCCGCCCGCAGTAACTGAGCCGGGTTTTCCCTGGTATGAACCGCGATAAACGTCGTTGTCGCATCTTCTTCAAGCAAGAACAGCTCGGCGCCAACCGACAATATGGCGTGTATTTCCGACTTCTCCCAGACTAATTCATTTCCCCGGACCACGATCTGATTATCATAAATCAGGATGAATCGATCCGTCTCTAACAGCTCGTCGAATGTTGGAAAATAGCCGCGTTGAACCATAAGCTTTAACTTAGCCTACTCCGATGCTGATGCCCAGCGCATGGGAAGCGATAATCCATAGACAAGTTGAGGCAGGCATCGCAAGGGTCAGTGCCTGGGGTTTGCGCTCCGCACCAAAGCTGCAACGCGCTTACCTGGATTAAGTCAGTGGTTCGGCGAAGAAATCGAAGAAAAAATACATGATGACCGTACAGGAGAGCAGGGTCAGCAGCATTACCGGCAAGCCCTTCCTGAACCACAAGCCAGGAGTAATCGCCAGGCTGGGATCACCGGCATCCTTCGCCATCTTTTCGGAGATGGTGACGATGAAGACGTTGGCGGTGGAGCCCAGATGCGTGCCGTTTCCACCCATTCCCACACCGGCAGCCAATCCCCACCACAGTGGTGTCACATTGATCCCCTGCGCCTCCATGCCCAAGATAATGGGGATCATGGCGGCGGTGAAAGGTATATTGTCGATTGCTGCCGACAATACCGCCGACACCCACATCAAGAGGATAGTCGCCGTCAGTAGATCACTCTCCACAAAAGGTACGATGAAGGTCCCGAGAAATTCAAGAAATTGACTGTGTTCTACGCCACCGACAATGATAAACAGGGAGATAAAAAACATCAGCAAGCCCAGTTCCGTATGGGCGAAGGCCTCTTCCATGTCGATGTCTTTACCGATAAATACCAGCGCCGTTAATCCTAGTGCCGTCACAAACCACGGCTCCCAATCCAGTCTTCCGTGCATGATGAAACCGATGACCATTACGCCCAGCACCGCTAGCGCGCCATACCAGGTTTTAGGATCAGACAACGGGGCTCTATCGCTGAGATCTAACTCATGGGGGGTGACTGCGAGCTCTTCCTTGAACAGGTAGCGAAGAAAAAACACGACGATGATCCAGGCGCACAAAACCATGCCCCCCATGTGAATGACAAAGTCATTAAAATTGATGTCCGCAGCGGAACCGATCATCAGATTTGGTGGGTCGCCGACCAGAGTAGCCACACCGCCGGTGTCAGACAGCAGCGCGGCCGCCAACAAAAATGGAATCGCACTGACACGTAAAGACTGACAGATCAAGATAATCAGCGGCCCGAATATGACGACCGTAGTGACATTGTCGAGCAACAGGGAAAGCACGGTAACCAGAGTTCCCATCAGCACCATTAACAGAAACAGGCGACCCTTGCTGTAGTCGGCGATGGCATAAGCGAGTTGCTGAAATCCACCGGTGGGGATCATAATGGCGACGATGGTCATCATGCCACCCAGCAGGAATACCACATTCCAGTCGATGGCATGGACCGCATCTTCGGGATTGTAAAAACTGAACACCTGGCCCGCCACAATCATGGTAGCCGCGCCGGCCATCCCGCACTTGACTCGATGAATACCGTGGATGCCCTCGGTAAATATGGCGACGAATGTGAAAAACAACACCAGAGCAGATACCAGCATTTCGGTATTCCAGACAAGTTCTTCCATACGTTTAATTCCCCATCAGGTTTTGCGCCTGTTTCTGCGGTAATATTCGCCTAATCCGCGAATGATTTTCAATTAAATCCACTTCAGTCCACTGTATTTATTCAGTTTTTACCGGGACTGATTAGCTCAAAAGCGCTAGATATTAAAGCTTATGCCTGGCCTATTCAAGGTAAACCTGCCAGATCATGGGTCCACCGAAGGTCTGGCTTCCTGGCACTGCCAGTAGCCTCAGTCGGAGTCGAGATCGAGCCAGAGGCAACCCTGCTCGCTATTTTTCCCGATTTCCTGCAATCGATCCTGATGTGCTCGCAATTCGTTTGGCGCGGCCATAATAACGCGAAGCGGCGTCCGCTGTGGATCGAGCTTTCTGGCCTTACGGCGACGCTTCATGACTTCTTCGGGTTCGTCTTGTAGCAGCAGGCTGGACTGGCCGCTGGTCATCATCAGATAGACATCCGCCAGTATCTCCGCATCGAGCAGCGCGCCGTGGAGCACCCGTTGGGTGTTATCCACGTGGTAGCGTTTACACAAGGCATCAAGGCTATTGCGCTGCCCGGGATGCTTCGCTCTGGCCAATACCAGGGTATCCAGCACGCCGCACAGATCTTCCATCTGCTTGTTGCCAGCATTCGAAAGCCGCAACTCGTTGTTAAGAAATCCAATATCGAAGGGCGCATTGTGAATAAGCAATTCGGCGCCACGGACAAATTTAATGAATTCGGCCTCCTCCTGGGCGAAGACAGGCTTGTCAGCAAGAAATTCATTGGTGATTCCATGCACTTCCATGGCAGCGATATCGACCTCTCTCTCGGGATTGAGATAGCACTGATAGCGATTGCCGGTGAGTTTCCGGTCTTCCAGCTCTACGCAGCCGATCTCAATAATTCGGTGGCCTTGCAGTGGATCCAGTCCGGTTGTTTCAGTATCGAGGATTATCTGTCTCATGAATTCATCCCTGGGGATTTCTTGATCGTCGAGCCGAGGAATCAGGGGTCCAATTCGTCGATGCCACAATTGGCAAGCTGATCGGCAATCTCATTTTCGGGGTGGCCACTGTGGCCCTTCACCCAGTGCCACTCAATTTGGTGTAACTCAACGAGTTCGTCAAGCCGTTTCCATAATTCCACATTAAGAACAGGTTTTCTGTTAGCCGTTTTCCAATTTTTCTGCTTCCAGTTACTCACCCATTCGGTGATGCCGGTTAACACATACTTGGAATCGGTGGTAATGCGCACGCTGCAGGACTTGGTCAGCGCTTCCAGCCCTTTGATTGCAGCAGTCAGTTCCATGCGATTATTGGTTGTCATCACCTCGCCACCATATAGTGACTTTTCAACGCCGCCATAGCGCAACAAAACCCCCCAACCACCTCTGCCGGGGTTTCCGCGACAGGCGCCATCTGTATATATTTCAACCACTTGTTGCATGGATAATTCTCGCTACCAGGAATCGGTTTTGGTTTTTAATTTGACTAATGGATTGCTGTTAGTGAAATTTAGCGCGGACGTTTTCCGCCGCCGGTATGACCGTGGCGCGACTCCGCAATGATCGCCACTTTGGCAGGATTGGAGTTAAAGGAATGCGTTGTTTAATACAAAGTATAAAGTACGCGCCCCCAAACGGGCTCTTGATCGAGGCACCGAATTTTTCAAGCTTATCGGCGTAGCGCAGCAGTCGTGAAAAATTTAGCGGCAGGAAATGTACTCCGTAATCCACCGATTCGATATGCAATTCCAGCAAATGCAGCCAATCACTGATGCGCTTGCGTGAAATAAATCGTCCGCGCCAGGGAATATCGATTCTGCGTTTGAAAAACTTCCACAACCCCCAGTAGCTGATGGGGTTAAAACCTATGATCAGCATCTGCCCCCCGGGGCGCAACACACGAGTCACTTCTCTCAGCAAGCGATGGCTGTCATCGGTGAAATCGAGAGCATGATGTAAAACCACGACATCGATACTACCGTTTGCCAGTGGCAACTCCTCGTTATTCGCCACCGGTTGCGTCGATCCAGGTCGATGCACGGGAACAAAAGTTATCTTATGTCCGACCGGGCTGTCCCCGATCAGAGATACCTCATTGTTGCAGCCGACCTGAAGGATATGATATCCGAACAGACGACTGATGATCGGCGTCACCAGAGTCTGTTCGACCCGAAGTACCGCAATACCTTGTGGCGACTGAAACCATTGGCCCACCAGGGAACTCAACTCGTCGGAATCCGGCATGCCTCGAAGCAGCCGTCGCCGAGTTTCATGTTTAGACAATAAGTTCATACTTTTTACCCGTACTCTCATTCGTCTGCCAGCAGACCAGAATTTAACCATCTTTACCGGATTAGTACACCCGCAACAGATCTAGACGCCTCTGAATAATGGCTTGTATTAAAGAATAGTCACTATATCATGTCGATTTTGTGGTAATAAGAATAACTATGATGACGACAATGCATACGCTTATTTGCTTCAGCGGCGAAACTAGCTGGGCGATTACTGGCTACGCAAGCGTCGGTGCTACATCGGGTTCAGCATTGAATCACAGCACAGGATTTCAGGCTGGTCCCGAGTCAGTTGAATTATTCCTAACAAAGAGAGGCTGGAAAGGCGGTTTTTGAAATCCTCGCCGTACTCTATGCGTCAATTCGATACCCGCTCCCTGTTTCGACGCCTGTGCTTGCTAGCTTGCATCGGCACCCTTCTCAGCTGCCAGACAACTCCGAAAAATACCCGTGATGCTGCAACCGTCGCCGTAGCGGCACCGAACCCGGCCGCCGCCGTGACCTCCATAGGCGTCACCGCCGCTCCCATTAACATCATCACACCGGTCGCGGCGGGCTACGACGATTTGTGGCAACGCATGCAAGCCGGATTTCAACTCGGGGATGACTACGCCCAGCCAGAAGTGGTTTCACGTCTGCAATCCTATACCGGCAATCAACGTTATTTTGATCTCGTCACCGAGCGAGCGGCGCCGTTTCTCTATTGGATTGTCGAGGAGATCGATCGCCGTCACCTACCCCAGGAACTGGCCCTGGTACCGATAGTAGAAAGCACTTTTGATCCCAATGCCTATTCCAGGGAACACGCGGTTGGACTCTGGCAATTTATCGGTGCCACCGGGAAGAGTTTCGGACTACAGCAGGATTGGTGGTACGATGCCAGGAGAGAACCTCAAGCCGCTACCATCGCGGCACTGAATTATTTACAAATTCTTTATGACCAGTTCGATGAGAATTGGATGTTGGCACTTGCCGCCTATAACACCGGAGATGGCAATCTGCGCAGGGCAATAAGAAACAGCGGCCAGGAGGCTGCGATCATCGATTTCTGGAGTCTGCCCCTTGCCCGCGAAACTCACGCTCACGTCGCCAAGATCCTTGCCCTGGCTAAAATTATTTCCGACAGCGAAGCTTTTGGAGTCGAATTACGTCGGATTCCAAACTCAGCAGCGCTGTCGTCGGTAGAAATTGGCGCCCAGATCAATATCGCCCAGGCTGCAGAATTGGCGCAGATTGGCTACGCCGAGTTACGCGCACTGAATCCGGGCTATCTGCAGTGGGCTACCCATCCGGATCATCCTCAGACCTTGTTGCTGCCGCCAGAGAACGCCGAGGCACTCCTGACTGGATTGCAAACCCTGCACCAGACTGAACTGCCAAGCTGGGATCGTTATCAGATTGCAGCGGGAGACACCCTCGGTGGTATCGCTCGCAGATTGGGCACCCGAGTCGACATTTTGCAGACGGTTAACCAAATTCAAGGCAGTCAGATCATTGCAGGAAGATCTCTATTGATTCCCCGCCTCGACAACCTCGGCGCCGATCTCTCACTTTTCAGCATTCCCTCATTGCCCCTGAGCCGGCGCGCTCCCATGACCCTGCCCGCTAGTCACAGGGTAAGACGCGGCGATAATTTATGGAGCATAGCGAGGCGATACGACCTGAGATCCAGAGATATCGCCAGTTGGAATCAGATCGAGCTGGATTCGATATTGCAACTTGGACAAATTCTGGACTTAAGCTTCGCTATTTCCGAGACCGACGGCGGCACGGAGACGCCACCCTCTGCGAGCGAGGAGACTTACCTGGTGAGATCGGGCGATTCCATGGCCAGGATCGCAGCACGCTTCAATACGTCCCTGGAAGACTTGTTATTATGGAATAGCATTGATTCTAACCACATAATCTATCCAGGCCAGCTGATACAAATCTCACCGCTGGGGTTATCGGAGCTTAATTAGTCATGACAGATACCGCCATCAACCGTACCGGCACCGGCGAATTCCTCGGGCATCCCACCGGCCTGGTGGTTTGCTTCCTCACCGAGATGTGGGAACGCTTCAGCTACTACGGCATGCGCGCCTTGCTGATCTTTTATCTTACCCAGCACTTCCTGTTTACGGATGGGGCCGCAGCCGGAATCTACGGTGCCTATATTTCGCTGGTGTATATAACACCTGTTATAGGAGGAATGGTAGCCGACCGCTATCTGGGACCCTCTAAAGCGGTGATTCTAGGTGCCCTGCTCCTGGTCGCCGGGCATGCAGGCATGGCGATCGAGGGAGCGCAGGCCATGGAAGTCACCGTACGCGGTCAGATAGAGGTACAACGAGATCCGTTCTACTTGCAGCTGTTCTACCTGTCGCTGGCGCTAATAATCATGGGGGTAGGATTCCTCAAAGCCAATATATCGACTCTGGTTGGTTCCATGTATGAGCGTAAAGACGCCAGAAGAGATGGGGCCTTTACCCTGTTTTATATGGGCATCAATCTGGGATCCTTTCTCGGCGCCATCGCCTGTGGATTTTTATTGCAGTACAAGGGATTCAGCTGGGGATTCGGCGCAGCTGGCGTAGGCATGCTGGCGGGACTCGTGGTATTTTTACGCGGACGCCACTTGTTTGGTGATGCCGGCCAACCCTCTAATCCCGCCTTATTGTCACAGAATATCGGTTTCGGGCTTAACCGCGAAATTCTGGTCTATCTACTTTCCCTGCTTGGTGTGTTGGTATTCTGGCAGTTGATTCAGTTTCGCGCGGTAGTAGGAGGCATCCTCAGCCTGTCTCTGGTTTCGATGACAGCCATCGTTATCGGCTACGCCTTTACAAAATGCGAGCGTGAGGACAGAAACAGAATGATCGTCTGCCTGTTCCTGATGAGCTACCAGATCATATTCTGGGGTCTGTTCGAGCAGACCGGCAGCTCACTCAATTTGATGACCGATAGAAATGTAGATCGTATCGTCTTTGGTTTCGAAATTCCCGCCGCTGCTTTTCAGTCGGTGAATGCCTTCTTCATCATTACCCTTGCACCGATCTTCAGTGCCGGCTGGTTATACCTTGCTCGTCGCGGCTGGGAGCCTTCCACGCCGATGAAATTTGCATTGTCGTTGATCCAACTGGGACTGGGCTTCCTATTCCTGGTCTATGGCGCATCCCTGGCCAGCGATCCTACCCAGGTCGCACTGGTATGGCTGGTGCTGCTGTACTTGCTGCATACCACGGGCGAGCTCTGCATCTCCCCGGTAGGTCTATCGATGACCACAAAATTGTCGGCGCCAAAGGTTGTGGGCATGATGATGGGATGTTGGTTTCTTGCTTCAGCGGCCGGCAACTACGTGTCCGGGACGATTGCCGCGATGACCGGCTCAGACACGATTGGGGGCGAGGTCGTCGATCCGGGGGCGGCGCTGGCTACGTACATGGAAGTCTATAGTACCGCTGGCTGGTATAGCGTCGGCGCCGGCGTGCTATGCATCCTGCTGGTACCCTTATTAAAATACTATATGCATGGCATCAAATAGTGCAGCAGGACGGCGGCAGCAGCGACGCATTTCACCGGCTATGCCGTCAACCGTTCACCACGGGAAAATAGTTCCTGTTTGCAGTAAAATAAAATCTTCTTCGACAAGGGTTCTACGGGATTGAAATATGGGTTTTTTAGCAGGTAAGCGTGTATTGATTTTGGGAGTAGCCAGTAAACTCTCCATTGCCTCGGGTATCGCTGCGGCCATGCATAAAGAGGGCGCCGAACTTGCCTTTAGCTATCAGAATGAAAGACTGAAGGACCGTGTCCTGAAAATTGCCGAATCCTACGGCTCAGATCTTGTCTATCCCTGTGATGTCACCAGGGATGAAGAAATTCAGAATTTATTTTCGTCTCTGTCCGCAAACTGGGATGGCCTCGATGGCCTGGTTCACTGCCTTGCCTATGCCCCGGCCAATGAACTGGATGGTAACTATGTCGATGTCACCACTCGCGAGGGCTTTCTGATGGCCCACGAGATCAGCTCCTATAGCTTCGTAGCGCTAGCACAGGCTGCTAGAGCACTTATGGACGGCCGCAACGGCTCCCTGCTAACGCTAAGCTATCTGGGCGCAATACGCAGCCTGCCCAATTACAACGTGATGGGGCTGGCCAAGGCGAGTCTGGAAGCGAATGTCCGCTATATGGCAGCCAGCCTCGGGCCCGCCGGGACACGGGTAAATGCCATTTCAGCCGGCCCCATAAGAACGCTGGCGGCGGCGGGAATCAAGAGTTTCCGGAAAATGTTACAACACAATGCCGGGCAAACACCTTTGCGTCGCAACGTTACTATCGAGGAAGTGGGCAGTGCAGCAAGCTTTCTGTGTTCCGATCTAGCCTCTGGGATCAGCGGAGAAATTCTGTATGTCGATGGCGGTTTCAATACGACCGCGATGGGATCTCTGAATCAATCTGAGACAGATTAGCGCTGCTGCCTCCAAGGAACCGCTGGTTAAGTATGCAAAGTCTCTGCCTTAAACCGCGGCTTGAATTCCAGCTAAAATGTGTCGAAGGCGTTGGTAGATTGCTGGATCTCGGCAGTCTCCCGTAAATTAGCGACGAAGGCCCGAAAATCACTGGAGCCCAAATCTGTCAGCAGGGCGTTGGTCATCGCGTTTCGTTCTTCTTGTTGCAGGGATTCCAGCGATCCCGGGTCCACCTGGGTTAATTCGATAAGCACAAAGGTGTTGTTGTCGAGGGTGATATCGGCCCGTTCCGGGCCATCCTGTGGCGCCTGCATGGCAAATACCTGTT